>ERZ773073.285-NODE-285-length-28628-cov-23.150632_pt1 | contig 28628 bp, 33 predicted proteins | sample MGYA00580616_ERZ773073 | MGnify/ENA primary metagenome ERZ773073 (study PRJEB29015, sample SAMEA2737960) | human oral metagenome | biome: human oral; feature: human-associated habitat; material: dental | place: China | collected 2131 ...
TCCAGGGGGAGTGAATGCCGCGATGAATTCTTCAAACATGTACTTACGATATCGAGGAATCAGGGGCTACTTTGGCGGTTATAGTGCCCTTGCATTTGGGGTTTCTGCAGTTCTCCTAGAGCTTTACTTCAGAGGGTTTGGTCTGGTCGGCGGAGAGTGTCGTTTAGAAAGCGATTTTAGCAAGCTGCTTTTGCCGCAGATACTGTGTGGACTTCGTGAAACGCCTTGGGCGAATTTCAGTGACACACTTTTGGTGTTGACCTTTCTTGCCGCCGCCGCCATAGGGGTCTTTGTCGCCGGCGGGAACAGTCCGAATGTAGAAAATGATAATTCTGTGCGCGGACACGCCTCGGGGGTGTCCAGGGTCGATCTGGCTGACGAGGCGGTCGAATACTGCGCATTTTTCGTTGCTGTTTATTTGTGGAGAACGCTGATACTGACTTCTGCAAAAATACTTGTGGCAGTTTTCTTGTCGAGAGAGTCGGTGCGCGAGGAAGCCCCTGATCTGATAATTTTTGGCGCCTTGGGGATCGGAATCCTGGGGTGCGGGTGGATTAATAAGGCGCTGATCCCTAAAGTTCATGTGATCCGTCTCGGCCTCGAGGGAATGGAGCGCAGAAAGTGGCGTCTGGCGCTGCTGGAGGCCGAGCTCAAAAGGTCCTTTGAGCTTGATTGCGGTGTCGGCAAGCATGTAGTTCCATTGGCGGGAAAACATCCTCATTGCGTGTGGATTATTAGATGGCTTCCGGTAGTGCGGGTGTCGCTGGCTGTAGTTGTTTTTAAAGCATTCCTTTGGATGTCGACGGGATATCGTGAGAATCAGCTTGAAGAAATACTGTTCTGGAGGCTGGCCATGATCCCAGTTGCCCTCGTGGTCTTTTCCGAACTTGTGTCGGTTTCCACGGATAAAAGTTACCATGTTGACAGGTGTCTTAAATGTTTTGTTGAGGGTTCGCGAGCTCCTTCGTGGGGGCTTCTTGTTTTTGGCAACGGGCTTCGCGTCGGAACGTTTATTCTCGGCGGATCCGTATCTTGTTTGATCATGTTGTTCGACGATCATAAATTCCTGTTTCTGGGGGCCCTGTGTTTGGCCTTTGTGAGCTGGCATGTGGCGGTTTCTCTCGTGGCCACCATGCTGGGAATGCACAGGAAGGAAGGGCTTTGGGATGCAAGCTGGTGGATTGAGTTGAAGGAATGGAAGGAGAGAGACTTGGGGTGCGTGTCTCCTGAGCAGGCGCGATGTGCTCTGGTGCTTCAGGATTACATGCGTGCAGAAACGGGAGGGCGTTTCAAGTGGCTGCGATCTCCTATCGCATGGGTGAGAAAATCTCAGGGTCCTGCCGGAAAATCGATTGAATCTATGAAAAACCGAATTGAAAAATCTTGTGCGCTGCTTGCGGACGCCATTGAGGACATGGGTGGCAGAAAATCCCCAACCCAATGAGGTTTATTCATGGGGTGTAGGCGAAGATGAGTCCGGTGACGGCTTGTATTGGTGGTTCGGGTCAAGGATCTTCCATGCTGGGCACCCAGGCTTGGAGGACTTCGGCGATCAAGGGAGTGTAGACCGTAATCACTCTCGAGAGGGTCTGTCAGGGAAATGGTGTAAGTGGCTCCATCGCCCGTGAGGGCAGGAGGAGTCATGATGACCGAGACAACAACGAGTAGTGAGCTGGCCGTGGGGTCGGCCAGACTGGGGCATGTGAACCCATCATCATCACTGCCGTCGGCGGAGGAGTCGGCTGAGCTGGAGGTGGCTTAGCGTGAGGCGATCGCGCGGTTGGTGCGTCAGGCCAAGGATGCTGGTGTCGCTCTGACCGGTCCCGGTGGTTTGTTGAAGGCGTTGACCGCTCAGATCGTTGAGGCCGCTCTCGACGAAGAGCTGAATGAGTATCTTGGCTACGACAAGCACGACCCGGTCGGCCGCGGCAGCGGTAATTCCCGTAATGGCACGAGGTCGAAGACGGTTGTTACTGACAACGTCGGTGCGATCAAGATCCAGGTGCCCCGGGACCGTAACGGAATGTTTGAGCCGCAGCTGGTCAAGAAGCGGCAACGTCGGTTGTCGGACATGGATGCCATGGTGCTGAGCCTGTTCGCGAAAGGGCTGACGACCGGGGAGATCGCCGCCCACTTCGCCGAGGTTTACGGCACGAGTGTGTCAAAGGACACGATCAGCCGGATCACCGACCGGGTTGTCGACGAGATGGCCACGTGGATGAGTCGGCCCTTGGAGTCCATCTACGCGGCGATCTTTATCGATGCGATCGTGATCAAAGTCAGGGATGGGCAGGTCCGTAACCAGCCGTTCTACGCCGCGATCGGGGTCGACCTTGAGGGTCACAAGGACATTGTGGGGATCTGGCCCGGCCAGGGGGACGGGGAGTCGGCGAAGTTCTGGTTCGCGTGCCTGACCGAGTTGAAGAACCGCGGTGTCAAGGATGTGTTCTTCATGGTCTGCGACGGGCTCAAGGGACTACCCGACTCCATCGGGTCGGTGTTCCCGGCCGCGAAGATCCAGACCTGTTTGATCCACCTGCTGCGCAACAGTTTCCGCTACGCCTCGAAGAAGCACTGGTCCCAGATCGCGGCCGACTTAAAGCCCGTCTACGAAGCCCCCACCCCGGAGGCTGCTGAGCGGGCGTTCGAACAGTTCACCGAGAAGTGGGGCAAGGCCTATCCGGCGATGATCCGGCTCTGGCTGGGTGCCTGGAGCGAGTTCGTGCCCTTCTTGGACTACGACGTCGAGATCCGCAAGGTCTTGTGTTCCACGAATGCGATCGAGTCACTCAACGCCAGGTTCCGCAGAGCGGTCCGCGCCCGCGGGCACTTCCCGGACGAGCAAGCCGCGTTGAAGACCCTGTACCTGACCGTGAGATCATTGGATCCCAAGGGCACCGGCCAGGCCCGGTGGGGCATGCGCTGGAAGCCCGCCCTGAACGCGTTCGCCACGACCTTCGCTGACCGCATGCCCGCAGCCAGCACCCACCAATAGAAACCGCCAGTTACACCATTAATCGGACAGACCCTGACCTCGAGGTCGGTGTATCTGTGTGCCCTGCCGGCCACCCACAATTTCGCGGTGAGTTCCCCCGGCTGGCTGGGAATCATGGACGTGGGTGGGACCATCGTCATGGCTCCGGACCCGTCTGCTCGTCGGGTTCTCCCGCTCATCGCTGACCATCGCGTGACGATCACGGGAATCGTCCCCCCAGTGGCCATGCTCTGGCTGGAGGCTCTGGAGTTGAACACGCACGACCTGTCCTCCTTGGAGGTCATCCAGGTCGGCGGGGCCAAGCTGTCAGAGGAAGTGGCCAGAAGAATCACCCCCTCCTTCAACTGCCGACTGCAACAGGTTTTCGGCATGGCTGAGGGGTTGGTCAACTACACGCGGTTCAGCGACTCCGACGAATTGGTTGTCACTACCCAGGGGAGGCCAATCAGTCCGGATGACGAGATCCTGATCGTCGATGACAACGATGTTCCCGTCCCGCCCGGGGAGTCAGGACATCTGTTGACCCGTGGCCCCTACACGATCCGCGGCTATCTGGCCTCCCCCGAACACAATGCCAAGGCCTTCACCCGGGAGGGGTTCTACCGGACCGGGGACATCGTGCGGATGGTTGGGCCCAACCTGCAGGTGACAGGACGTTCCAAGGACCAGATCAATCGGGGCGGGGAGAAGATCGCTCCCGAGGAGGTGGAGAATCTGTTGCTTTCCCACCCGAGCATTCTTGAGGTCTGCGTCGTGGGGATCCCTGATCAACTTCCGGGAGAGCGGATCAAGGCGCATGTCGTCCTGAAGGAGGGGCGCGACGTCGATGTCCGGGAGCTCAGAAGGCACCTCTTGGACAAGGGCATCGCGTCCTTCAAGATGCCGGACATCTTTCAGTTCAACAACGAACTACCACGTACCGCGATCGGCAAGACGGCGAGCATGAAGTTGCGCCAAGAGGAGGTTTCAACGAGCGTGGAACAACGCTGAGGGCGTTGTTCACGGGGCTCGGGCGGCTGCTCTTTTCGGTGTCGGCGTCGCCCTCCTCGCTGTTGCTCACACCGGGGCCGAGGCCTGCGGAGGAGCCGTGTCGAGCCCCCTGGGGATTCCCGCTCAACTGGAGTTCCAGCACCGAGCGCCAGGGGTCTCGACACGCACGGCGCGCTGACGCGCGTCGTCCGGCTCGACCAGCGGAGAGGAAGGTCGTGAATGACACCTTGAAGAGAGCGGACGAGCCGACCACATCATCATCCGATTTCGTTCGTGATCTCCTGGGCACGGGCGTGGCGCGCACCCCATGGGAACAACAAGGAGATGGCCACCCCGAGAAGACACACACCGGCAAAGGTGACGAAGACCGAGCCGGCTCCCCCCTGCAGACCACTCCCTCGCGGGATGTGGGCCAACAGCCAAGAGCCGATCAACGGCGCGGTGATGGCACCGAGACGTCCCACCCCCAGGGTGCGCCCCAGACGCGCTGCCCGACTCTGCGCGGGAACAATCTCGGCTACGAGGGCATTGACGAGGTTCTGTGTCGTCGGGGCAACCATGCCGAGCACAGTGACGAGCACCATCAGCCCTGCCCCCGAGACCAACCCGCTGGGTATGAGGATCAGCATCGCAGCACAGATGAGTCCTGCGCAGCCCAAGGTTCTCAGGGATCCGAGTCGCGTCGCCACGAATCCAGTGGACAGGGAGCCGATGACACCACCTGCGTTCAGCACGAGCGCCAACTGCAGGGCACCTTCAAGGGGTACCCGGAGTTCGGTCATCAGTTGAGGAAGCCAAGTCACAAGGCCGTAGAAGGTGAGGAGGAAGCAGAACGTGGCCAGGCATCCAACAGCAACGACAAACCGAAAGGGGGAGGGACAAGTCGACCCTGCCTCGGTGTCGCAGCTCCATCACCGTGGGCGGTGACCCGCTCAGCGAACATTGAGACGAAGGGGAGCAGGAGCACACCAAGCAACGCCCCCACACCGAACAGGCCACGCCACCCCAACGTCCCTGCCCCGAGATAAGTGAACGAGCTGGCCACGATCCCGCCCAAGGGGATACCTGCCATCACGGCCGAAATGGCAAACGGGCCCGACCGCGAAGTGGCACTCTGCCGCGTCATGGCCATGCAGGCGGGCATGACGGCACCCAGTCCCCAGCCCGCCAGGAGGCGCAGGAAGCCAAGTGCCCAAGGCTGATGGGCCAGTGCGGCTCCGGCCATGGCCAACGAGAAGCACCCGATCCCGAGCATGAGCATGTTTCTGACCCCGAGACGTCGCACCAGAAGGCCCACGCTGAGGCCTCCCAGCAACATGCCGACGAATACGGCTGAACCGACCACACCTGCCGCCCCCACGCTGAGCCCCAGCCCTGCATCCTTGAGCATGATCGGGAGGGTGTTGCCATAGATCACAAGGTCGTACCCCTCGACGATCATGACGGTTGCAGCCATCGCCACTGTGCCCCAGTCGACTTCTCGACCTTTGGAATCCATGACAAACCCTCCTCGAGAGCACCGAAAAAACAGCAGATTGACGATCAGGATTTAGGTTAGCCTAACCTGCCACCTGCTTCACTCGCCCGCACTCACCCCGAGTCGGCCGTACCGGTCGCCCTGGGCGCGGATCCGGTCGAGTTCGACGAGATCCTCCGCGCTGAGCCGGAGCTCCAGCGCCGCGAGGTTCTCCTTGAGGTGGCGGCGGCGTTTGGTACCGGGGATCGGGACGACGTCGTCGCCTCGGGCGAGCACCCAGGCCAGGGCGACCTGCCCGAGGGTGGCGTCGTGGCGGGCCGCGACCTGCCCGATGATGTCCAGGGTTCGGAGGTTCGCGGCGAGGTTCTCCTTGCGCCAGCGCGGCAGGATGCGGCGGTAGTCGAGGAGGGAAAGATTGGTCGTCGCCGCGGGCGACCCGGTCAGCATGCCCCGGCCGAGCGGTGAGTAGGTGACGATCCCGACCCCGAGCTCCCGCGCAACCGGCAGCACGTCGTCCTCGAGGGTGCGGGAGAACAGCGACCACTCCATCTGGACGGCTGCGACGGGGTGCACGGCGTGGGCGCGACGGAGCTGACTCCCCGTGACCTCGCTGAGCCCGATGGCACGCACCTTGCCCGCATGCACGCCGTCGGCCAGCGCACCGACGCTGTCCTCGAGGGGCACCTTCGGGTCGACCCGGTGCAGGTAGTACAGGTCGACCCGGTCGGTGCGCAGCCGTTTCAGTGACGCGTCGAGTCCCTTGCGGATGGACTCGGGGCGGCCGTCGAGCCCGACTGGCAGGCCGCCGAAGCGGGTCCGGATGCCGGACTTCGTGGCGAGGACGATGTCATCGCGGAACGGTTCCAGCAGAGGGCCAATGAATGCCTCGTTCCGGCCACCGCCATACATCTGGGCGGTGTCGAACAGGGTGACGCCCGCGTCGACGGCGGCCTGCACCGTCGCTGCCGCCTCGGCCTTGTCGACGGGCCCGTAGGACATGGTCATGCCCATGCAGCCGAGCCCGATGGGGAAGGTCTCGATGCCTCCGATGATTCGTCTCACTGCGTTATCCTCTCAATGCGAGTAATGACTCGCACCAACATACGAGCTTTTGCTCGCATTCACAAGGAGGAGCTGTGGCGACCCAACGTTCAGCCCGCGGCCTGGCCCGGATGGCCGCCATCGTCGAGGCCGCCGTCGTCGTGTTCGCCCGCGACGGAGTGGACCGGGCGACGACGAACGCCATCGCGGCCGAGGCGGGCATCTCCCCCGGCTCGCTGTACCAGTACTTCACCGACCGCACCGACATCCTGCGGGCCGTCGTCCACGACTACCTCACCCGCCTCAGCGAGGTCTACCAAGGGGTGTGGCCCACGATCAGCGCGGCCACTCCGCGTCGGGATCTGATCTCGACCCTCCTCCACCCACTGGCCGAGTTCAAGCGTGCCAACGCCACCTTCACCCTCATCTACGCACACCCGAATCTGCCGGCGTCGCTGCGCCAGGAGGTCGACGGCGTGAATCAGGCCTTCGCGGCCCGCCTCGTCACCCTCCTGGCCGAACGCAACCCCGACCTGCCAAGGGACGACCTCGAGCTTGCCGCCCGCCAGGCCAGCGCCGTCTTCCGCGGCAGCCTGCCGCTGCTCGGCACCGTCACGGGCGACGAGCACCGCGACACGCAGGAACTCTGCACGGTCATCGACGCCTATCTGGCCAGCCGGGGAATCGACTGAGCACTCACCATCCGCTTGGGAGCCCCGATCGCCCTCGGCCTCAAGCCCCGTGATGCGCCTCGAACCAAGGGCGGCGTGAACCCATCCCGGGTCCACGCCGCCGTCCCCTACAGGAGGGAAGAGGTCATCCGTCGATCGACGGCACGTCGACCCAGCTGCCCGAGGCCGCCGGGGCAGCGATGGCATCCTCGATCAGCGCGATCTGATAACCGTCAGCGAAATTCGGACTCACCGTGCCGCCCTCCACAATCGCCTTGATGAAGTCGTGGGCCTCGATGATCTTCGTTTCCCCGTACCCGATTCCCAGGGCCGGGATCGGCCACAGGGCATCGCCGTAGGGGTGCGCCGGTCCGGTGTACACCGTGCGGAAGCCACGCCGATCCGAACCATCGCTGGCGAAGCACACCTGGAGTTCGTCGCGTCGCTCATAGTTGAAGTGGATGGAGCCCTCCGTCCCATGGATCTCGAGCGTGATGAAGTTGTTCCGGCCATACGCATTGCGAGTGGCCTCCACCGAACCGACGGCGCCGTCCGCGAACTTCAGCATCGTCATCACCTCATCGTCGACATCCACCTCAGCACGAGGTCCACCGCTGTTCTTGCTCGTCCCGAGAAGATCAGCGCCTTCGGCCTGGACCGGCCGATCCGCGATCCAGGTGTTCATGATCGCGTTGACGGAGGCAACCTCGCCCACCAGATACCGCGCCATGTCGATCACATGGGTGGCGATGTCCCCCAAGGCGCCGGAGCCTGCGATGGACTTCTGGAAGCGCCACGAAAGCGGCGAGTCGGGGTCAGCGCTCCAGTCCTGGAGGTAGGTCCCACGGAAACTGAGGATTCGGCCAATGGCCCCCTCCTCGATGTACTTCTTGGCCAACGCCACCGCCGGGGTGCGTCGATAGTTGAAGGCCACCATGTGCACGATTCCCGCGCCCTTGGCCGCTTCGTACATCGCCTTGGCCTCCTGGGAGGTCCGCGCCAAGGGTTTCTCACAGATGATGTGCTTGCCCGCCTGAGCAGCCGCGATGGCCGCCTCCGCGTGCAGATTGTTCGGAGTCGCGATGTCCACGACGTGAACGTCAGGATCCTCGACGATCTCGCGCCAGTCCGCGGTCGAGCGCTCGAACCCGAACCGCTTCGCCGCCACGGCTGCCAGATCGGCGTCGGCCTCGGCCACGATCCTGCGTACCGGAATGGCCGGCGCCGGCCAGAAGAACATCGGCATCGCGGCGTAGGCGAGCGAATGGGCCTTGCCCATGAACCCGCCGCCGATGAGTCCCACATTGATTTCCTGCATGTCTGTTGCTCCTCGTCCCGATCGGTGTGTCAGTTGCACGGGATGCCGGCATCCGCCAGCACCTTCTCCAGGTAGTTCCTGCTGATGCGGGCAGCCTCTTGCGGGTCGCCGTCGTACTCGTCCAGCTCCACCATCAGCCAGCTGTCATAGCCCGCTTCGGCAATGGCCGAGACGATGTCAGGGAGATCCAGCACGCCCTCACCCAGGGGCAGGAAGTTGAAGGGTTCCGGCTGGAAATCCTTGAGATGCACGTGCTTGACCCGATCGGGGTACCTGCGGATGATCTCGGCCGGATCCCCGCCACCGGCAGCGAGGTGCGCGGTGTCCGGGCAGAAGGCGATCCGGCTTCGCTTCATGATGATCTCGAGTTCGTCCGGATTCTCGACGATGGTGTCGAGGTGTGGGTGATAGCTGGCCTCGAGGCCGTGTTCCTCAGCGATCTCGCAGACGGTGTCCAGCGAGCGTCCCAGCCGGTCATAGTCCTCGTCGGTGGTACCAGCGGCACGACGGGCGCCTCCCCCGACCACCAGCCGCTTCGCCCCGAACGTCGCGGCCAACTGCGCAGCCCGACGCACCCGGTGCAGCTCGTCCGGAAGGATGTCGACGTAGATGAAGTTGGCGCCCGTGTACACGCTGACGAGTTCCAACCCAGAGGCTTGGAGCGCGTCGGTGAGGACGCGCGGCTCCCCTTCGAACTCGGCGACGTTCCCGTCGAACATCTCGACGCCCCGGTAGCCGACCTCTCCGATCTCCCGGACAGCTCGGAGGGTGTCCCCGTGAGCCAGGTAGAAGAGGTCCTTGACGCTGGTGACCCCGGCGGGATGACCCACCACGCCACCCCAGGTGATTGAGCAGTAGCCCAGTTTCATGTCGTTTCCTTTCCTGCTGTTCAGGCGACCATCAGTGGCCGCAGGGTCCGATGCGCAATACGCAGTCCCGTCTTGATCCTTGGTTCGGTGACCCCCCACACCGGGTCCTCGTGCTCCACGGAGAGCACGCCGTCGTATCCGTGCTCGTAAAGGGCATCCACGACACGGTTCCAGTCGACCTCGCCGAGCCCCGGAACTCGATACTGAACCGTCCTGGGTTTGGTTCCGATCCAGTTGAAGGAGAATGTCCCGCGTCAAGTAGTTGGCAGGATTTCGGGCTCGGGAAAGTTGGGGGATGTCGGGTCGGCCAGGCCGCGGTGAACCTGTGAGGGCCGGTTCCAGGCGAGTGCTTGGTGTGGGCGGATGGTGTTGAACTCGGTGCGGTAAGCATCGGCTTCGCGGGCCAGATCGAGTGCATCATCGATCTGTTCGCGGTAGAGCCGCTCGTACTTCAGGCTCTGGAAGGCACGTTCGCGGACGCCGTTCTGCCCGGGAGTGCGGACCCGGGTCCGGATGTGCCTGAGCTCGGGATGCGCGGTGATGAAGTGCTCGAAGCGGAACGAGCGGAAAGGTCCGCCGTTGTCGGTGACCAGGGTGATCGGAACGATCTCACCAGTGGCGGGATCGGTGAGGTGATCGACCAAGCTGATGCCGTTGAGCATGGTCTCGGCCTCCGCGAGAGCGAGTTCGACACCGGCGATCGCGTCGTGCTGGTTCACCGTCGGGGACCAGTGCCAGCCGAATTCGTACTTGGAGTAGTAGTCCGCGACCCCGGCGACCCGCCAGGTCCCACCACCGGTGGTCTCGTAGTCGGAGAAGTCGAACTGCCAGACCTGGTTTGGTCCCGTGGGTGGTGCGGCGAATGCCGCCTTGCGTTGCTTGGCGAGCTCACGGCGCTGTTTCTGGTAGTCAGCGCGAAGCAGCAATCCTTCGTCGGCCATGATCCGCAACACCGTCGACGGCGAGACATGATGTCCATCGTGGCGGACCATGGCCCAGATCTTGCGGTGTCCCCAGGCGGGATACTTGCTGGCCATCGCGACCACCGCCGCCCGGTGCTGGTCGCGTGCTGGAGCCGGCCAAGGACCTTTGACTGGTTTCCCGGAGCGGGCCCTGGCTTGCCAGCGTCGCCAGGTCCGTTCGGGAATGTCGAGTAGCTGGCAGAACCTCGTGGTCGACATTCCCTGCTCGATCCGGATTACCTCGAGGTTTTCGAAGGGCCCAGCCGACCCTCAGCGCTCTTCTTCCAGACCCTCAACTCTACCGCAGCCTCACCCAGCGCCAGGGTGAGGTCTTCAACCCGGGCCTCAAGTTGGGCCTCTCGCGTCGAAGGACCGGACTTGCCGGCCGCCAGGGCGGTCTTGCCCGCTTCGAGGAACTCTGCCTTCCAGCGGCTGATCGACTGCTCGGAAACCTTCTCCTTCCGGGCTGCCTCAGCGACCGACACCTCGCCGGACAGCACGCTCAACACGATCCGGGTCTTGGTCTCCGGACTGAACACCGGTGGTCGTCCCATGGTCGGGTCCTCCTCCTCTCAGACGCCGATCATGCCCTCATAACCGGCCTGCCAGAAAGCTTGACGCGGGACAAGAATTGGAACATGCCCAAGAAGTACAGTCCAGAGTTGCGTGAGCGCGCGGTCCGATTGGTTCTGGAACGTCAAGCGGTCGAGGGAGGTCCGCGTTCGCGTTCGATCCGGGCCATCGCCCCGCAGGTCGGCGTTGGTGAGGAGACCTTGCGGTTGTGGTGCAACCGATACGGCCCCGAGGCAGAACCAAGGCCTGTGGCCGAGTCCTTGGAGGAACAGAACAAGCGCCTCAAGCGCGAGCTTGCCGAAGCCCGCCGCGCCAATGAGATCCTCAAGGCTGCGTCGGCTTTTTTCGCCAGACAACTCGACCGCCCCACGACGAGATGATCCGGTTCATCGACGAACACCGTGACCGTTTCGGGGTCGAGGCCATCTGCCGTACTCTGCGTGCGACTACGTGTGGGTTCATCACCTCCCGCGCCTATCGGGCCGCCAAGACCCGCCCCGCCTCGGTGCGGGCCCTACGAGATGAGGTCCTGCTACCTGAGATCAAACGGATCCACCAGGAGAACTACAGCGTCTACGGGGTACGGAAGATGCACCACGCGATGCTGCGTTCCGGCTGGCAGATCGGTCGTGACCAGGTCGCCCGCCTGATGAGGATCGCCGGCCTCCAGGGCGTACGCCGCGGCCGGAAACCACGTACCACACGCCCTGCCGGACACCCCGATACCCGCCTCGATCTCGTCGAACGCCGGTTCACCGCCGAACGCCCGAACCAGTTGTGGGTTGCCGACATCACCTACGTGCGTGTCCTGACGGGATTGTGTTACGTCGCGTTCATCACCGACGTCTGCACCCGCCGCATCGTGGGCTGGGCCGTCTCGGCAAGCCTGCACACCACAGGACTACCACTGCTGGCTCTCGAGCACGCCCTGCTGAGCACAGGCACCAGCCGCGGCCATGAAGGCCTGATCCACCACAGCGACAAAGGCTCCCAGTATGTCAGCCTGGCATACTCGGAGGCACTCATCACCGCAGGGGTAACAGCCTCCGTGGGCACCGTGGGCGACTCACTCCTACGACAACGCCCTGGCCGAAACCGTCAACGGGCTCTACAAGACCGAACTCATCCATTCCAAACACCTGTGGGAGCCCATCAAGGCCGTCGAACTGGCCACGATGGAGTGGGTCCACTGGTGGAACACAGCCCGCCTGCACGAGGCCCTGGACTACCACACCCCCACGGAAGTCGAAGTCGCCTACACTCACCACCAGGACCCAACACCCGTTGCACCCTAACCCCGGAAAAAAACTCAGGACGCTTCAATCCTCGAACTCGAACGCTGCACGCTGCACGCTGCACGCTGCACGCTGCACGCTGCAGAGCAGCTTCATCACGAGCGCACAAAGCTACGTGATGGACACGCCGATGAAGCTGGCGAGCAATCTCCAGTCCGAGGCCACGCGAACCGCCAGCAACAAGAGCAACGGGCACGACGGTCATCAGGGGTTCCCTCGCTGTTCTGCCATGACTTTCAGGACGGTCCTCATGTTGCCGTCATCAAGACCTAACTTGATCCATCGTCCCCACACCTGTGTCCCGGGCGCGCACCTTCTGGCTCAACCTCGCCGCACGATTGCTGCGGCGGCCTTGAGGCCGGAGGCCGCTGCGCCGTCCAACGACGCATTACCGAACTGGTCCCCGCACACCAGCGCGCGCCCACGGCGCTCGATGCCGGCGGTCGACCTGTGCCGCCCGGGAGCCACGGCTGGGACGGTCTCGGCCAGATCATGGCGGGCGACCAGGCGCCAAGCGGCCGTGTCGGTCTGGTAGATATGGGCGAGCTGCGAGCGCACGGCTCCCTCGTCGACCTCGCGAGGGTCGCTGCCGGGAGCGTCTGCCAGAGTCAGCGCGGCCACCAGATGCTGACCGGCGGGGGCATACTCGGGTGCCAGGTTGCTGACCACCGTAGTGGTGGCCACCTGGGCCTCACCTGAGCCATCCAGGTGGATGGCCGCGGTGTCACTTGGAGATTTAGTCGTAGCGAACCAGAAGGTGCACGTGGCATTCACCTCAGGGACGGGGCCTCCGGCGAGCTGAGCTGTCGCTGTGGGGCCCGCCGCCACGACCACGTGACGCCCGGCAAACTCACCTGCGCTGGTGGCGAGGGTTCCTGTCTCTAGATCGACGTGCTCGACAGTCGTACCCAATCTCACGTCAAGACCCTCGGCCATCAGCCGCGGCAGGGTGCGCATCCCACCGCTGGGGAGGCCCGGGGTCCCGACTGCGAACATCGCGAGCAGCCAGGACACGAATCGCGCCGAGGTGGACTGATCACGCTCGCACAGGACGCCTGCCAGGAAGGGGTCAATCACCTGCCGCCGCAGGGGCCCGGTGAAACCGCTGGAGTCAAAGTTCTCGCCGCGTGGCCTGTCCCGGAGCACCGACCGCGCCACGGCTGCCAGCAGGGCGAAGTCTCCCGGACGGACCAGCCCTGACGCCAGAGCGGCAGGCAGACGGCCGGGGCGGCGGCTTGGGTCATTCAGTTCCACCAACCTGTCGCCGGTGCGCACCCGCACCTGTCGCGGGAAGGAACGCAGACCGAGCCGGCCCATCGGGACCACCTTGCGCAGATTGGGGTAGGCAGGGTTCAGGACCTGGAATCCACGGTCCACAACGAAACCGTCCACGTCGTCGCTGGTGACTCGACCTCCTACCCGTTCGGCTGCCTCCAACAGCACGACATCCAGCCCGAGGCGGGCCAACTCACGGGCGCAGGACAAGCCAGCGACGCCGGCACCCACCACCACCACATCATGTGCGCTCTCGGGCATCAGTCCTCATCCTGTCCTGTCGCTCGTTTTCTTCATGATAGTGGCCCTCGATGTGATCCGGCTGGGTCACTGGTTCATCGTCGGGGGTTCCTGCGCAGAAGCTCAGCGGTGAGCGCGGCCGCGAACCCGGTCCAGGCCGCATAGGGTGCCAGCACGACGCCGCGCTGGGTTCGGGACTTCCATACTCGCCGCACCAGATCGGCTGAGCTGGCTGCTAGCGCTGCCGCGACGCCAGTGGCCAGCGGAAGATTGCGGGAGCAGAAGAAAACCCAGGACCAGCTCGCGTTCAGGGCCAGGTTGGCGGCCAATGCTGCGGCGTAAGGTTTGACGTCATCGTCCTCGAAACCCTCCAGACGGTCGGCCAAGTGCAGGGCGGAGACGAAGGCAATGTCGGCGTACAGCATGGTCCATACCGGGCCGAAGGCCGCTGCCGGCGGCTGCCAGCACGGCTTGCGCAGGCTGCGATACCACAACGAGTTGGGACGGGTGGCGATGCCACCGGCCACGGCAGTGGCGGTGACTACCGCGCCCACCACCGCGATGGTGCGAGCAAATTTCCACGAGCCAAGATCGCGGGACGCCTCGCGTACTGAGTCGTCGAAACCGGTGGTGCCGCCCTTCGGGGGCCCACCAGCAGGTCCAGATCGTTCTCCTTGACCACGGTGTCATGCAGCATCGACCCCACCAGCGGTGCGGCGAGCTTCGCCTCAATTGGCGTGATCAGGCCGATCCAATGACCAGCCAGCCGCGGGGTCATGACCGGAGCTGTGGCCACCGGGCGCGGCCCAAGGCCCCTCACCCGGGCATAGCGCTGCATCATCTCGGCATAGCTGAGCCGGTCGGGGCCGCCCACGTCGAAGGGGTGGTTCACCTCCGCCGGGAGGTCCGCAGCAGCCACGAGGTAGTGCACGACATCGGCGGCGTCGATGGGCTGGATCTGGTTGCGCAACCAGGCCGGGCCGCCAGCAGCGGGGAGCCGCTCGGTGAGCGTGCGCAGCATGTCGAAGGATGCGGAGCCGGCGCCCATCACCACGCCGGCGTGGATGGCGGCGGTCGGGACGCCGCTGCCCATCAGAATCTCGCCGACCGCCACCCGGCTGGCCAGGTGTTCGCTGAGATCCTCCTCGCCGGGGTGCAGGCCACCCAGATAAACGATCCGCTCCACACCGCTGCCCGCAGCAGCTTTGGCAAAAGCCTCCGCAATGGAACGCTCGGTTTTGGCGAAGTCCCCGTCGCCGCCCATTGAGTCCATCAGAAACCAGGCCACCTTGGCCCCCGCCATGGCGCGAGCGAGGTCCTCGTCCGACTCGGCGTCGCCCTCAGCCACCTCAACGCGCTGCCGTACAGAGGCCTCCAGCTTCGACGCGTCGCGGACCAGCACCCGCATCGACCAGCCCTCGTCCAGCAGGCGCTCCAGCACCAGACCTCCGACGTATCCTGTGGCACCAGTCAGCATTCCCGTACGATTGCCCATGGTGACAAGAATGCGTGAACACAACACTCTGCGCCCGGGTTCGGGTGAACCGCTTACTCGATCGAGAGCAGCCGATGACCTCCCCACCCTTCGCCAACAAGATCGCCAGCGCTGGCCCCGTCGCTTCCAATGCGTTGCAGGATGCCAGCCTGCGGCGCCGGGTAGTCAGTGCCGCCACCCTCGTTGTGGGTTCGGGCGTGCTGGCCTGGTCGCTGCGGCTTCCCCCGGGCGACGCGCTGTTCTACCCTGGGACGCTGCTGCTGGCCCTCACTTGGATAGGCGGGGCGAGGCTCTCGGGGCCGTTGCCCCCGCGCCACCGCCGCACTGGCGAAAGTCGGCTACGGGTCCTGGCAGAAGCTCTGGCCGCGGGGCTGATCCTGGTGACCATCTTTCTGGTGGGCGCCGTGGTCGTCTCGCTGGTCCCGGCCCTGGCCACGCCGGTCCAGGAGCTCCTTGATCACGCCCGCAAGGGGAACCTGCTGCTGGTGGCAGCGATCACCGCGGCCAACGGGCTGGCCGAGGAACTCTTCTTCCGCGGCGCTCTGTTCGCAGCCCTCCCGCGCCGCTGGCAGCTGGCGGGGACCACGGTGGCATACACCATAGTGACGGCCCTATCCGGAGTGCCACTGCTCGCACTCGCAGCACTGCTGCTCGGCGTGGTAGTGGCCCTGCAGCGCCGGGCCACCAGCCGACTCCTGCACTGAACCCTCTCCAGGACCATCCATGACCACACTGATCTGGCTTCGCGACGACCTCCGTCTGGCTGACCACCCGGCCCTGACGGCCGCCTGCGCGGCAGCACACGGACCCGTGGTGGCACTGTGGATCCACGAAACCCGCAGGACCGATGAAGAAAACAATCGGCACGGCCCGCGCCCGCTCGGTGCGGCCGCCCGGTGGTGGTACCACCGCAGCCTGCAACAGCTGGCGCCACGGCTTGCCAACCTGGGCATTCCACTCGTCCTCGCCCGGGGTGATGCCGCGAACGTCATGCGCCGAGTCGTGGACACCGTACAACCCATGTGCGTGCACTGGACACGACGCTACGCCCCGGCAGCCTGCCGATTGGACGCCGCCATCAAGCAAGAGTTGAATTCCCGCACCGAAGTGCACAGCCACCCCGGCAGTCTGCTCGTCGAACCCTGGCTGATACAGACGGCCAACGGCTCCCACTACCAAGTTTTCACACCTTTCAGCCGGGCCGTAGCCGACCTGCCCCTCGGTGCCCTCCTGCCCGAGCCCTCACCGGTCGACGCACCGGACGGTGCGGCCACAGCCCTGGCCACGTTGCGGGAGGACGGTGTCCTGCAGAACTTGGAGGACCTTGGCTTGCTCGACGACGGCCCCGCCTGGTGGGACGACACCCTCGAACAGCACTGGGAGCCCGGTGAATTGGCAGCCCGGCAGCAACTGGACGCCATCGACGGCTGGTTGCCCGGCTATGCCAAACGCCGTGACCTGCCCGGGGAGGAAAGATCCACCAGCAGAATCTCGCCGAGGCTGCGGTGCGGGGAATTATCGCCGCGCCAAGCCTTGACCGCAGCCCGTAGCAGCACGGCCGCGGGCGAGGACATCGCCGCTTGGACCAGGCAACTCTACTGGCGCGAGTTCTGCTGGCACCTGCTCCACTACCGCGGAGATCTGGAGGACACCCCCATGCGTTCAGCTTTCGCGGAATTCCCCTATCGTCCCGACGACCACCTGGCGCGGGCCTGGCGACAGGGCCGCACCGGCATCGACCTCGTCGACGGCGGAATGTGGCAACTATGGCAGGCCGGCTGGATGCACAACCGGGTGCGCATGGTCGCTGCATCGCTGTTCACCAAGAACATGCTCCAGCCATGGCAAGACGGCGAGCAGTGGTTCTGGGACACTCTCGTGGACGCAGACGAGGCCATCAATCCTGTCTCTTGGCAGTGGGTGGCCGGCAGCGGCGCGGACGCTGCGCCCTACTTCCGCATCTTCAACCCTGAACTCCAGCGCTCCCGGTTCGACCCGCGCAGCTGCTATGTCGAGCGCTGGATCCCGGCGGGACTCGATCGGCCTATCGTGCCTGTCGTCGACCTGGCCGAGTCGCGACGCGAGGCGCTGGCCGCTCACCAGCAAGTAAGTGCGGCATCCGCAGCCGATGCCAGGCCTGAACGTGGTTGAGGTGGGTGTCCACGGGATGACACGGTTCGTGGTGGAGTTTGAATCGGCCCTGCCACCCGAAGAGCTATGGAGAAAACTGTGGGAACTGTCGCGGCACAGCACGGCAGTGCCCTTCACCAAGGTGAGCAGCGACGATGGCTCCGCCTTGCGTGCAGGAAGCCATTTCGTGGCGCGTACCGCTCTGGGCCCGCTGCGGTTCGACGATCACATGCTCGTGAACAGGTGGCAGCCACCGAACTACGCGGTCATCATCAAGACCGGACCGGTACTCACCGGCACCATCCACGCGAGCATCGAGGCAGTGGGCACCGGAAGCCGTCTCCACTGGGAACAAGACTTCAGCATCCGCGGTGTGCCGGACGTCCTGGCAACGCTCGTGAGAAAGCCGGTGGCCGTAGGCTACTCCCGGGTGCTGCGTCGTATCACGGGCTGAGTTCTGACGGCACTAAGGCCACTGGGAGCCTTGTGTGTGGGTGGACCTAGCGGGAAGCTTGTCGAAACTTACCCCGTCGGTGATTCAGATGGTGCGAGCACACCAGTCGATCCGCGCTGGACGGCACAGGACGCACCGCCGGAGGCGCCACCCACAGCAGGCGCCACGAGCATCCGAAGACCTCCTCCAGCGAGCGGAAGCCGCTTACGCTGCCGGCGGGTCTCTGAAGACCGTGGCCCGGCAGGTTGGTCTTGGACACGAGCGGCTCGCTCGTCTCCTTCGGGAACGCGGCGTCGTCCTCCGTAACCACTGCGAGATTCAGCTGATGCGGTCCATGTATGAGCAAGGGGCTTCACTGGAGCGTGTGGGCGACAGGTTCGGCTACACGGCCGGGACAGTCCGCAAACACTTGATCGTCGCCGGCGCGGTGATGCGCGACACGCACAGCCGCGGAACACTCCCGAAAGCACATCACGCCCATCGCTGATGAGCTACCTGCGCCGAGACATCCGAGACACGGTAGACAACCTCACGGTCCAGGCGGAACGTGCAGCTCTCGTCGCTGGGCGGAAGCATCCGCACGCCTACGCTCCCCGCCCTGGCCGAGAGGGAGGGAACGCAGCGCACGACCGACGACCGCGGCGAGGACTCCGGCTGAAACCGTCGCACACCGACGACCTACCGGCGACGCACAGTCTATGCTGTCCTAGCTCGTGCCTTCCGGGAGCGCTGTCAGGAGCCTCGACCCATTTGCCGATCATGCGTGGTCAGGAGCAGCTCCGCCACGTGCGTCGCCTCGCGGATCACGTACCGCCCCGTCTCCTTGCTGATGCCCGTGGGCAGCGTCCTCCCGTGGCCGGTGCCCTGGAGGTTGCGCAGCTCGTTGATCGTCGACGCCGTCGTCTTGGCCGACTGGTAGATGGCGCGGAGCTGCTTGCCGCCAGGCTGCGAGGCGTCGACCAGCTGGGGTTGGAGTCCGAGCCGCTCCATCGCCAGATGCAACAGCGACTCGAAGCCGAGCTTCCCTTTCGGGAGCATCATCTGCTCCTCCAGCACGAACTTGCAGATCGACTCCAAAAGCTCCTTCGCCCCACCCAGAAGAGCCCCTGGATCCTCAACGTTCCGACGTAACCGGGCGAGCTGCTCGTCGAGGGCCTGCCTTCCGCCGGTCTCCAGGTCGAGCGGCTGCTCGTGCTGGAGCCGCCCTTCGTCGTCCAACACAGCACCCTGGGCCAGGAGCGCGCGCCGCAGGGTCGCGACCCGCTCCTTGGTCTGCGCGTCCGAGCTGTTGAACGCGCCATCGACGCGCAGCGCCGTCAGCAGCTGATCCAGCGCCTTCGCGGCCACGTCGCCCGGACGTCGCCGGGCTGTCCGGCACAGCAGCAGCACTCGGTGCTCCTTATTCGGCGTGCCGGTGGCGACGTCGTAGGGGTCCACGTCCGACAGACCACACGCCGTGAAGCACCTCGTGACGGTCGCGTGGCTCGGGCCCGCGCCGCCGAAGAAGAACTTGCCCAGCGAGGCGGCGACCTCGTCCGAGAGCAGCTGACCTATCACGGAACTCCCCCTCATCTGGCGTCATGCGACAGCGCGACCCCGGCCAGTATGTCACGACGATGCGTCCCAGCCCCGGAGGAAGAGCGCGTCACCACAGGTACGTCGGCTTCGGTTCATATCGGCCCTGCAGGGCACGATCCTCGTGCGTCCACGTGGGCACGTCGCCCGACGGTAGCGCCCGGCGCGGGTCGACCGCCTCCAGGTGCCCGCGGGCCCACTCGACGAACGGGTGTCCCTCCTCACCGACGACGCGCTCCACCTCGTCGACGAACTCTGACATCTGGCGGTTCCTGGCCCACGCGTCGGCACCGGCGTGGAGCGCCTGCTCCCACGCCTCGTAGCCACGGCGGAGCTGCTCGATCCGGTGTGCTTCCTCGCGGCGAAGCCTCTCCTCTTCTTCGCGGCGGCGGCGCTCCTGTTCCATCCGGGCGGCACGTTCGCTGGCAGCCTCGACAGCGGCGATCACGTCAGCCAGCCGCTCCTCGACCTTTACGCGAGCGCCGTCGGTCCACGAGGCCCCGGTCTTCCGCCCGTCACGGTCCGTCAGGTGGAGACGCAGCCTACCGTCACCGACGTAGTCGTACCTCGGCGCCCAGACGTACTGCCCCTTCGCCCGGCGCGCGGCCTCCTCTTTCGTGTCCTCGTGCGGGCGCCGCTTCGTTACTTCACTGAACACGAGCCCCACCGTCGCGTGCCCGGCATCAAGGAGGAGCAACGCTTGGCTCGCATAGCGCAGGTAGGTGCCTCGGTAGCCATCGGGCTCGCGGCGCGCCTCCACGGGCGTGACCGTCCAGCCGCGAGCCAGCGCCTCGGTGACGAGAGAGTGGGCCACCAAGACGCAGCGCCTGCGCAGGGGCATCGGAAGCCGGCCCGGCCGATCCCTGAGTTCCTTGACGGCCGGGTGGGGACGCCGGACGACCTGGCGCAGCGGAACCTGTTCCTGGGGCTCCCGCGGCACTACGACAGGCTCTCGCACCTCGGCCGGCGCCGGGGAGGGCTCCGGAGTCCCTGGTCTGGCAGGACGCCCCGCACGGCGTGGTCGTGACGCCGATGGCCTCTCGGCCTTCTCGGGCTCACCCGGGTACCTGCCGTGCTCGACGTAGTACCTGCCCGCCTCCGTGAGCTCGGCCGTCCACTTCCCAACCGGGCGGCGGACCTTGACAAGGCCGCGCGCCGCCAGCGCGGCGGCGCTCAGCTTCATCTCCGGCCGCGGCGGGTCCTGAGAGCCACCCGCGGCGAGCCAGTCGAGGACCGCACGCTGGGCGTCGTTGACGGGGCGGGAAGCCATGACCTTCTACCTGCGCTGAACGTTCGAGTGTGCGGCGGCGAGCTGTGTGTCCGAGATCATGTTGGTCTCCTCGATCCCGTCGTTACGAGCCGACTGCACTGAATACGCTTGAACCTGGTTCCCTGGATCTCGGACCTGACATGTCGGAGATCGCGCAGGTGATTACGAAGCGCGTGTTCCACACCTGCCTCGCCGACAAGACGCTCGATTGCATCGAAGATTTTCGCGTGGTGGACGGGCTCGGACTTTGCCGTCAGGGGTCTGACTCTCGAAGCCAACGACTCGAAGGCCTCCTCGTCAGCGGGAAGGGGCCGCGTGATAGTCATCCGCCCAGCCAGGCCGAGATGCCCGTCGAAGCTGCCGGGCGCGTGCCGCAGCACCTCGTCCCAGCCCTGGACAATCGAGTGCGCGTGCCTCTGCCGCGCACGCAGGACACACCGCCGCGATGATTCCTCGTTGCCCATCGTTGTCACGCAGTCAGTCCCATGTCTTCACTACGAGGTCCAGCGTGCGATGCGTCCGGCTGTGATCTCCAGGTCTGGGACAACCAAGTTCTCGGAGTAGATGACTGCTTCAGTCCCAACATGCTGGCGGTGGGCTGTGTGTGCGATATCGAACGTCGCGCACCGATCGCCGCTGTAGAGCAGATTCGTGATCCTCGGGTCATCGTCGTAAGTGAGAATCCACGGGAAGTCGGCGCTCGCGAGTATCCTAGCTAGTTGAAGGTGAGCGTCGGCGTCAAAGGCGTGAAGGTAGAGACCTTCGCCTTGGACGAGGTAAGGAGGGTCCGCATAGACGAAGACATCCCCAGCGATGTCCTTGATCGCAGCAAGGAAATCGAGAGCGTCGTACTCGGTGACGTAAATGCGATGCCGCAAGTCTGCGATGGCCTGAATGCGCACGCAAAGTGCTTCACGGTTGAACCGCGCGTCAATCTTCCATCGCCCGAGTTGCTCGAAACCGCCGATAGGTCGAGCGTCGAGGATACCCGAGCGATTGGTGCGGTTGAGATAGAAGGTGGCAAAGCCGAGCTCGAAGTCGTCGCATCCCGCGGGGTTCGAATAGATCTCGGCTTGGCGTTGCCATTCGTCGATTGAGAGCGGCACGGTTCGAATCTGACGACAGAACTCATTGGGGAAATCAAGCGACGCGCGCCAGAATGCAGCAATACCCGGATTCAGATCATTGAGGTGAATACAGTCCACCGAGTCGTCCCTGAGCAGATGAAGGGCAGCCCCGGCACCACCGGCGAAGGGTTCCGCGTACTGCCGCGGTCTTGGCTGCTGGGCCTCGATCAGGCGGGCAAGATACGGGGCGAGGCGCGCCTTGCCTCCGGGATAACGCAAGGGTGATAGATACCTCATTTGATCGGCATGCTCCCCATGTTCGCGTTCATCGCGCCCAACACCGGGGTGTACCGGTCTGCCAAGGTGAACACTTCAGCAGGCGTGCTTCCGCTATGAATGTCATGGACCGCGTACTGCGCAAGACGGATGCTGTTTGGGGTCGTGCTGTGGAACGCCTTACGTAGTGGTGAGGTTTCTTCGGCGGTACCGAGAGCATCAGAGGCGTTCGGCTCAATCAGCTTGATAGCTGCCTTGAGGCGCTCATCCAAGTTTCTTGGGACGTCCCGACCGCGAGACTTGAGGAACTGGTATGCAGTGAGGTCGAGGATGACCCGCAACATGACCGCGACAATTTCGTTATATCGTTTAACGCTCAGATTAGATGTCATACGGACCATCTCTTGGATCCGTGGGGTGAACTTGTCGAGCACGAGACCACGGAAGATGTGTTCACGAGATGGAATCGGCCGAGGAGGACGTTGGTCTTCGCCGTCAGATTCCTCGGATGCGCCCCCTTCCTGACCAGTTCCTCCACCCTGCCGATCCCGCTCACGTTCAGAACGAGATGAGTCTGACCCCCCCCTGGCCGGCACGCGGGCCGCCGTATCCCCCGGGAGTAGCCGTGTTGGGTTCTTCGGTCGGCAGCAGTTCGGAGTACCCGTTGAGGTAGGTCCTGAAATCCTCGACAGTATCGAGTTCGCGTGCCCAAGTCTTCCCGGACTCGGCTTTAGGCCTTGCGAAGTCATTGAGGACCTGACGGACGATGGGCATGGTCGCTTGCGGCCCGTATCGAAAAGTCATCTTGCCGTCAGCGAAGTCAAGGCCCAGCATCTCACGAACGACGCTGCGATCGACGAATCGCTGGATCATGGTGTATCGCTTGCTGCGCACGGCTTCGAGCGCAACTTGAATGTCAGATTCTTCCTCGTACTCGCGAGAGACCAAATCGACAAACGCCATCGCCCGGGAGATCTTTGTCGGGTCGTTCCGCGCTCGACGACGGTCCTTCATAGCGGCGCCCCACTCTACGGTGCCGGCACCTCCCGAGCCCCCAGTGTGCTTCCGTTCGATCCACACATCAGCCTCAGTCTCACTCGGCGCGACGGCGACCCGCAGCCCATTCGGCGGACTATAGGCACTGCCATCAACAAGACGCTGCACCCGCGAGAGAAGTTGCTTCTCTAGCGACTCGTTTCGTCCCAGAAGGTTCGGATCGGTCCACAAACGGAGGCAGGTCAGGCGGCGATTTCCCTCCATCATCACGTATCGCTCGTCACGGGCCACCACGATCGGAAGATCCGAACTGTTCATCTGGCCAGTCCGTGTGAAGTCTCTCAAGAGTTCCAGGCAGTCGTCACCTGCGGTCGTCAGCATCAGCTCCAGCGCGTCCGTTTGAGACTGCGCGTCGCGAGGGAAACGGGAGTTGCGCAGGTCAAGGTCGATCAGTTCGAGCGGAACGTTCTCAATCGGAAACGGGGGTTTCATCGGCTGCTTAGATGACGCCTTAGCCACGCAGTTCTCACCTCCTTGCGTAGTCCAGTCCGCTCCCAGGGACGCACCCCTTCGGGGGCTCCCGACGGGACAGGGAAGGCTCCGTCGCGATGGACGCGGATGCCTCTCCGTGGCCGGCCCAGATGAACGGCGGCCACGGCCGACACCGTGCCCCGCGCGGGGACTGCCCCACAAAGGATATCGTCCCACAGCGAGCAGCCGGGGTACGAGGACGCGGCGCGGCGGTCAACGGATGTGCCCACTCACGCCTTCCGCCGCAGGCTCGACGAGCGTACGATGCCAATAGGCAGCCTCTACCTGCTACGCCACCGCCGGACGTGGTGATTGACCTGCTGGCTTCGGCCGGAGCGGTCCTTCTTGTTTCTTTATCGCTGGTGACGAGGAGAGGACTGTGCTTATGTTCCGCCTGATCTGGACCGCCATCGTGTACACCCGTTACTTCTTGCACCGGTACATGCTGACCAACATCCTGCTGGATGCGATCCTCACGCGGCGCGGTCTGAAGTGGGGTGTGCCTGCGATGTTGCTATCCATCCCGTACCTCGCGGTCGCGAACATCCTGACGATTCTCATCGGTGGCGGTGCGCCCGGGTGGTTCCACCTGCTGGTGCTGCTGTGTATCTGGAACGCGTTCAAGTTCTTGATCATGGGCCCGGTGAGTGTGGTGCTATTGATGCGAGCCCGCGCTGCTGAGCGTCGCGACAGGAGCATGCTGCCGCGTTCACCCGCCCCGATAGCCTGACGACCTCACGACACCAGCAGGCTGCGTTAGCGCACCTCCCCGACGAAGTGTTTTCGAGGAGGAGTGAGATTCCCCCGGACCGTAGAGGCATCGACAATGAGGATTGAGATGTCAGAGAAGCGGAAGAAGTACGATCGGGAGTTTGGTGAGGGAGCTGTTCGGATCGTCGAAGAGACGGGGAAGCCGATCGCGAAGGTCGCGCGCGACCTCGGTGTGAATTAGGGCACTTTGGGTAACTGGGTGGCTTGTGCGCGCGAGGCTGCCGAGGGCACGCGGGGACTGTCGAAGGACGACATCGAGGAGCTCAAGGGGCTGCGTGCTGAGGTGGCCGAGCTGCGGATGGAGCGTGATGTCCTCAAGCGATCCGTGGTCTGGTGGGTCAAGGAGGCGATGAAGTGAGCGTGGCACGCTTCATCGCCGGCCAGAGGACCAACTATCGAGTGCCAAACACGGTCGTGTGCGCCTTGTCGGGCGTCAGCGTGGCGTGGTTCTACAAGTGGCTGGGCCGCGCGCCGGGCCTTCGGCTGCCAGCGGCCTGCACACTCCTCGAGACCGTTGCCGCGAGACCATTGATCGGGCCGTGAAGGTGATGTTCACGCGTAAGCGGGGTCTGCACGGATCTCCGCGTCTGCACGCCGACCTGCTTGATGACGGCCGGGAGGTGAGCGAGAAGACGGTGGCGGACTCGATGCGCCGCCAAGGGCTCATCGCGCGGCGGATCCAGCGCAGGAACGGCCTGGCCGGGCAGGACAAGACCGAGCCGAAGTTCCCCGACCTGCGCTGGGACTTCACCGCGGGCCGTCACAACACCCGCCGGGTGGGTGAGATGACCGAGATCCCCACCGGTCCCGACCGAAAGGGGTTCGAAGCTGTACCTGGCGACCGTGATCGATCTCTACAGCCGCCGGTTGCTCAGCGCCGGCGTCCGGGCTGCGCCCGGACGCTGAACAGGCCTGTTCGGCGATCAAGATGGCTGTGGCCACACGCGGCGGATCGGATGCCGTGAACCGGCCCGGCTGGCGTGAGGACGAAACGAAGTGGGTCATCTTCCACACCGACCGCGGCTCGACCTACACGGCAAACACGTTCACCAAGCTGTGCCGCCAGCTGGGGGGCCTCCAATCCATGGGCCGGGGCGGTTCGTGCTTCGACAACGCCGCCGCTGAGGCCTTCTTCTCCTCCCTGGAGTGGGAGGTTCTCTCACGCCACCAGTTCGACAACACCTGCCAGGCCCAGACCATTGTGCTGGACTGGTACTACGGGTTCTACAACCACCAGCGCCGGCACAGCTCAGCGGGCATGATGAACCCGGTCAACTACGAGAACACCGCGACCCCCACCCGGGAAGCCGCATAACCAAGCCCTCCACGATTCGGGGGAGCCACAGATGCAGGCCTACTACGCCGGAGCCATCGATGTCGAGCTACTCCGCAAAGAACAAGAACGCATCAGAACCAACAAAACAACCGCCGAACGCCAACTCCACCACCTACAAACCTCCCGAGACAAACTCCACACCGCCCTCGCCCAGTGCCTCTCCGTCCTCCACGACGGACAGCAGCAATAACTCGCAGCCACCGAAAACTCCCGCCGCGACCTCAACCAAGCCGTCTGCGACAAGATCTACCTCGACGACGCCGCCACCCCCGAAAACACCAAGAACCTCCGACCAATGGCCGGAGGTTCTAACATGACACTTTTGGTGGAGCTAAGGGGATTCGAACCCCTGACCTCTTCCATGCCATGGAAGCGCGCTACCAACTGCGCCATAGCCCCGAGAGCTGCTCCAGACTATCGGATGCTCTCCCCTGTTGGCAAAGCGGCCCTGGCCGCCTGTTTCAGGGCCGTCGCGATGGTCTCCATGGCGGCGTCATCGTGGGCGGCGGAGAGGAACCACGCCTCGAAGGCCGACGGCGGCAGCGCCACTCCCCCGTCCAACATCGCGTGGAAGAACCGCCCGTAGGCCGCGGTGTCCTGGTCCTGGGCGTCTGCGTAGTCGATGACGGGCTTCTCCCGGAAGAACACGGAGAACAGGTTCCCGGCGGTCTGGATGACGTGGGGCACCCCGGCCCCGGTCAGCGCGTCGCCGACCAGCCGCTGCAGCTCGGCGGAACGGGCGTCGACCCTGTCGTAGACCTCCGGTTTCGCCAGGTCGAGGGCGGCGGTCTGCGCCGCGTCCAGGCGCAGGGGCGCCAGGGCGTAGTCCTCCTCCTCGATGCGGTAGCGGCACTGGTCGCCCGTGCCCGAGGCCCGCAGGGGCACGCCGATCTGCCGCAGGATGTCCTTGTCGCGCTCGAACATGCGCCGGGCGCTGCCGCCGCCGGCCGGGTTGTAGCCGGAGACCCGCTTGATGATCTCGGCGGCCGTCAGGCCCCCGGCGGTGTTGCGCAGAGCCAGGAGCAGATTGACCTCCCGCTCCTCGGCGGGGATCGCGGATGTGGTCACCCGGCCAGCCTAATGGACCGTCGCCGCCAACCGTTCGGGTTCGGCGGTCCGGAGCGGAGGCGGCGCTGCCGGGCGGCTATCCCCGTGAAGGGGCCGAGGCGCCAACGCGTTGTCCGGGGCCCCGGCAGATAGGGCGCGCGGGATCCCGGGTCGGCGCCGTGGTCTCCGTCCGGCCCATGGCCACCCCTCCCGGAGCCCGCGACGGCGCCGGTTGTCCAAATCTGTTGCAAAGACCCCCATCGCACCGGAGAGCCGGAGGAGAAACGTTGATATTCCGCGCTTCTCCCCACCGCCGATCCCGACCCGAGGCGCCTTTGCAACAGATTTGGACAAACCCCCGCCCGAGGCCGTCCCAAGAGCCCCACACGCACCACCGCGACCCGCTGAACCCGTGCAGCAGGCGGCAGCGATCCCGCCGGTGCACTGCCGCCGCCATCAGTCCGGGTCTGCGGGGCGCAGAGGTCCGGAAAGTACATCCTCACTCGTCACTGCATTCCCATTATTATCAACAGCATCGCCATCGACGGACTGTCGCCCTCTATTGTCACGGTCCGGTCGCGCGACAGGGCATCCGGTCGTGTGAAAAGGTGGCTCCCGCGTACTTTTAGGGGCCTTCCGTGTCGTAGCGCGCGCCGAGAATGGCGCCATTGCGCCATTTTGCGATCCACGAATCTCGGAGCGGGGCGTTAAAAGTACGCGGGAGCCACCTTTTCGCGCCGCCGGATCGTCCGCGAGCGCCTCGTGGACGTCGTCCGGTCGGGCGTCCGCCGTGTTTCCCCTGTGCGACCCGTAGGCTGGGACCATGATGTGGCGCGATGGCGAGGTCCTGGCCCTGCGGCGGTCCTGGGGGGAGCCCGGGCGCAGGTGCCTGGAGCTGGATGTTGCGATCACCGCGGCGCCTGATGGGGCGCGCGGGCTGGTGCCGGGGCGCGTCTGCCGCGCCGTGGCCTATGAGCAGTTGTGCGGGGAGCCGCGGCCCGGCGAGCGGGTGCGTCTGGAGGTCTCGGCCCTCGACCGGGGTCTGGGCACCGGCGGTCATGCCATGGTGGCGGCCCGCCTGGATGTCCTGCCCGCCGATCCTCCCGCCGACGGCCACCTGGTCAAGGTCCGCTACATGCCCGACCAGGTCATGGTCGCCGGCGCCGATGAGCAGGGCGCGGCGCACCACGGCGTCCTGTCGCTCCCGATTGACGGGCTCGGGTTGGACGGGGCGCCGGTCGTGGTCGCCGATCTGCACTCCAGTCTTCCGGCGATCGTCGCCGGGGCCCGCGCGGGGGCTGGCGATCGGCCCCCGCGCATTGTCTACGTCATGACCGACGGCGGGGCCCTGCCCCTGGCCTATTCGCGCACGGCCGCCGCCCTGCGCCGGGCCGGGTGGATCGCCGGGACTGTCACGGCGGGGCAGGCTTGGGGCGGCGATCTGGAGGCCGTCAGCATTCACAATGCGCTTCTGGCCGCCCGCCGCGTCCTGGGCGCCGAGGTCGTCGTCGCCATTCAGGGTCCGGGCAATCTGGGCACGGACACCCCCTGGGGGTTCTCCGGCGTCGCCTGCGGGGATGCCGTCAACGCCGTCGCCTCCCTGGGCGGGCGGCCCATCGCCTGTTTGCGCATTTCGCAGGCCGACGCCCGCGAGCGCCATCGCGGTGTCTCCCACCACTCGTTGACCGCTTACGGCCGGGTGGCCCTGGCGGGGGCGGATGTGGTGGTGCCGCGGCTGGGCGGCGAGTTGGGGCGGCGGGTCGATGCGCAGGCCCGGCGGTTGTGCGAGCCGCGGGCGGTGGGGGTGCGGCATCGTCGGGTGGATGCGGGTGTGGAGGGTCTGAGGGGGGTTCTGGCGGGGGCCGAGCGGGCCATCGGCGTGCGTTTGTCGACGATGGGGCGGGGTCTGGAGGAGGATGAGGCGGCTTTCGTGGCGGCGGCGGCGGCCGGGCGGCATGCGGCGGCGGTGCTGGC
>ERZ773073.286-NODE-286-length-28544-cov-24.819228_pt1 | contig 28544 bp, 22 predicted proteins | sample MGYA00580616_ERZ773073 | MGnify/ENA primary metagenome ERZ773073 (study PRJEB29015, sample SAMEA2737960) | human oral metagenome | biome: human oral; feature: human-associated habitat; material: dental | place: China | collected 2131 ...
GCTGCGCGGGCGGGTCTCCGCGCGCCTGGCGGCGCTCGTGCGCGAGGCCGGCAACGACCTCGACACAGGGTTCCTGTCGACACCCCACCTGCTGGACGCCCTCATCGACTCCGGCGACGAGGAGCTCGCCTGGGCGGTGCTCCTGCAGGACACCATGCCGTCGTGGCTCTACGAGGTCGAGCAGGGCGCGACGACGATGCGCAGCATGGCGTGCCGCGCCGGGTCGTGCCAGGTTTCGATCAGCCGCTGCGTATCCTTGAGAATGGTGTCTTCATCTTCGACCAGCCGGTCGGGCGGCAGGCCTCCCTGACTTTCTCCAAGGCTCATGCTGCCGCGCGCGGCATGAAAACGCATACCGATCTGCGCTGCGGCCTCAATCGAATCGTCGAGCTGCGCGCCGTTCGGATAAAGGTAGAGGTGGTCGCTGCTCGTCGTACATCCGGAAAGGATCAGTTCGGCCATCGCCGTCAGCGTCGAGACGCGGATCATTTCCGGCGTCAGCCCCGCCCAGACCGGATACAGGCGGCGCAGCCAGGCGAACAGCTCGGCGTTCTGTGCGCCGGGCAATGCCCGCGTCAGGCTTTGGTACATGTGGTGGTGCGTGTTGATGAGACCGGGCAGGGCAAGGCAACCGGCCAGCGAAAGCGTTTCATCGGCTTGCGTCGGCAGGCTGGCGGATGGGCCGACCGCTTCAATGACGCCATCACGCACAAAAACGCCGCCCCCCGGAATTTCGCGCCGGTCGGCATCCATCGTCACCAGCAGATCGGCATCCTTGAGCAGCAGCGTCGTCATTAAGGCGGTTCAGGGCAGAAAAGAGCGGCCCAGCGAGGCGGGCAGGTTGTTCTGGAGCACGCGGCGGTCGCGCGAAATGACGACGAGTACGATGATGGTGGCGAGATAGGGCAAGGCGGCGAGCAGTTGTACGGGAATCGTAATGCCCAGCCCTTGCGCGTGAAATTGCAGGATAGTGACGGCACCGAACAGATACGCGCCGAGCATCAGCCGTTCGGCCTTCCAGGAGGCGAAAACGACGAGCGCGACGGCAATCCAGCCGCGGCCGGCGCTCATGTTCTGCACCCACAGCGGCGTATAGACAGTCGACAGGTAAGCACCGGCGATGCCGGCCAGCGCCCCCCCGAAAAGCGTCGCGCCGAAGCGGATGCCAATGACCGGATAGCCGATAGCGTGCGCGGCTTCCGGTGATTCGCCAACGGCCTTGAGCAACAGGCCGAGACGGGTTTTCGCCAGCCCCCAGGCGATGACGGCGAACGTGAGGATCGACAGGTAGACGACGGCATCCTGCTTAAACAGTATCGGGCCGAGCAGCGGGATGTCGGAAAGCAGCGGAATGGCGAAGGGCTTTAGCCCAGGCAGGCTATAGCTGATGTAATGCTGACCGATGAAGGCCGACAGCCCGATGCCGAAAATCGTTAGCGCCAGCCCGCAGGCTGCCTGGTTGGCGGCCAGCAGTAGTGCGAAAAAAGCAAAGATTAGCGCCATGCCGGCGCCGGCCAACGCCCCGGCTGGCAGGCCAATGGCCGCGCCCTGTCCGCTTTCTACGGCAGCGGCGAATCCGGCAATGGCGCCGGCGAGCATCATGCCTTCGACACCGAGATTGATGACGCCGGTGCGTTCGGCGACGAGTTCGCCCAGACCGGCGAAAATCAGCGGTACGGCAGCGGCCAGCGTACCAGCCAGAATGGGGACGATGTGTTCGATCATGGCGTTATGCAGTCGTGTTCATGCGGCGAGCGGCCGGCGCAGACGGTTATCGACGAAGGCGTCGGCGCCAAGTAAAAAGAAAAGCAGCATGCCCTGGAAAATCCCCGTAATTGCCGCCGGCAGTTGCAGGGCGACCTGTGCGGCCTCGCCGCCGAGATAAAGCAGCGCCATCAAAAACCCCGCGGCGATGATGCCGAGCGCGTGCAGACGCCCCAGATAGGCGACGATGATGGCGGCAAAGCCGTAACCGGGGGAAATGTTGAGATTGAGCTGGCCGACCGGGCCGGCAATTTCACCGACGCCGGCGATGCCCGCGACCATGCCCGAAAGCACCAGCGTAAACCAGGCGGTGCGGTTGGCAGAAAAACCGGCGTAACGCGAAGCGGCGGGCGCGTAGCCGCCAACCTCGATCTGGAAGTGCAGGAAACTGCGCGCGTTGAAAGCCCAGAAAGCAAGGATGGCAAAGAGGGTGATGAAAACCGAAGTGTTAACGCGCAAACCTTCAAACAGGGGCGAGAACAGCGCCGGATCGCTGAACATGATCGACTGCGGGAAGTTCATGCCTTCCGGGTCGCGCCACGGGCCGTTGACCATATAGGCGAGCAGGTAGTTGGCGATATAGGCAAGCATCAGCGTCGTCAGCGTTTCCTGCGCGTTAAAGCGCGTTTTGAGCAGGGCGGGAATCGCGCCCCAGAATGCGCCGCCCAGTGCGCCGGCCAGCACCATGGCCGGAAGAATCCAGGCGGAATCGCTGCCTTCGCAGGCAATGGCGACGCCGCCGCCGGCGAGCGCGCCGACGATCAGTTGGCCTTCGGCGCCGATGTTGTAGATGCGCGCCTTGAAGCCGAGCGCCAGCCCTTGCGCAATCAGGATTAGCGGGCAGGCCTTGATCAGCAGTTCGCTCCAGCCGTAGCTGCTGGTCAGCGGTTGAATAAAAAAGATATGGAAGGATTCGAGCGGCGGTTTGCCGAGTGCCCAAAAAAGCAGCGAACCGGTCACCAGTGTGGCGATGACGGCGATGAGCGGCGACAGCCAGCGCATCAGCCGGGAAGGGTAAGGGCGAGGTTCAAGCAGATGCATGATTGGCGGCATCTGTAGCCGTTTCTGGTTGGGCATCCGCTGTGCTTTGCGGCGCTGCGGGCGGCGTAAACAGCCCGGCCATCTGCATGCCGACCGTTTCGGCGTCGAGCGCGGTCTTGGGGCGTGCGGGCGAAAGCCGCCCCTGGGCGAGCACGGCGATGCGGTCGCTGATTTCAAAGAGTTCTTCGAGTTCTTCCGAGACGACGAGGAGGGCGACGCCGGAACGGGAAAGATCAAGCAATGCCTGGCGCAGCGCGCTCGCCGCACCGATATCGACCCCCCAGGTGGGCTGGGCGACGATCATGACCTTGGGCCGCAGCATGATTTCGCGGCCGACGATGAATTTCTGCAGATTGCCACCGGAAAGCGAACGGGCGTTGGTCGATACATCGCCGCCGCGCACGTCGAAGCGTTCGACACATGCGCGGGCGTAGTCTCGCGCCTTGCCGTAATGGACGAGCCCCCACTGTTTCATGCCTTGCCGGTGTGCGGTCAGCAGGGCATTTCGGCTCAGCGAGAACGGCGGCACGGCGCCACGCCCCAGGCGTTCTTCCGGCACGTAGACCAGCCCTTTGGCGCGGCGTCGACCGGCATTCAGGTGGCCGATGGGGGTGCCGTCCAGCTGGATAGTCTTCTTACCGACCGGCCGCTCACCGGAGAGCGCTGCCATCAGCTCGGCCTGTCCGTTGCCGGAAATGCCGGCGATGCCGAGAATTTCACCGGCATTGAGCGTGAGCGAAATATCGTGCAGGGAAACGCCGAACGGGCCTTCGGCATCAATGCTCAGGTGCTCGACGGTCAGCATCGGCCGCCGTTCGCCCGTGTAAGGCGGCGCCTGGCAGACCGGCAGATCGCGGCCGATCATCATGCGCGCCAGCGATGCCGATGTTTCTGCGCGCGGGACTACGGCGCCGGTGACACGTCCGTTGCGTAGAATCGTTGCCTTGTCGCACAGCGCCTGGATTTCGTGTAGCTTGTGACTGATGTAAAGGATGGAGACGCCTTCGGAGGCGATCTGGCGCAGGGTTTCAAACAGCTTTTCGACAGCCTGGGGCGTTAGCACGGATGTCGGTTCGTCGAGAATCAGGAGCTGCGGGTTCTGCAACAGGCAGCGGACGATCTCGACGCGCTGCCGTTCGCCGACCGACAGGCTGTGCACGCGCCGGTCGGGGTCAAGCGGCAGGCCATAGCGCTCGGAAACGGCTTTGACTCGCTCGGAAAGCTTCGGCAGGTTGAACGGTTCGTCCAGCACCAGGGCGATATTTTCGGCGACGGTCAGCGTTTCAAACAGCGAGAAATGCTGGAAGACCATGCCAATGCCCATCTGCCGCGCTTGCGCGGGGTTAGCGATATCGACCGCTTCGCCGTTCATGCGGATGGTGCCGGCGTCCGCTTTGACCGCGCCGTAGATGATTTTGACCAGCGTGCTCTTACCCGCGCCGTTTTCGCCCAGCAGCGCGTGAATTTCGCCCGGCATGATCGTCAGGCTGACATTTTCGTTGGCGACGACGGACGGGTAGCGCTTGGTAATGTTGTGCAGTTCAAGGCGGGGAGCGGCGGATGTCATACGGGCAGGGATTGCGCGGCGTCAAGGTCAGGTTGTCTGAATCGTCAAATTTGTCGGATTGGCCAAAAGCGTGCGTTGGGAAAATGCCCGCGCCGGCGCCGTGTCCGCTATCGCTTAAACGGCCCGGTTTTACGGGGCTACATGTCGATAAAGGCGGGACGGTGCGGGCGATATTTTGACACATCCGGTACAGGCTGTGGGCATTGGGCAGCCCGCTCATTCTGCCTGTTTCGGTGGCAAACTTGGGCAATCCGCAGAGATCTATGCGCGCAGATCATGTGATTTGCTTTTTGTGTCGCATTCAGCGAGAAATAGAGCCATCTGGATTCCGAAATTGCACAAGATGCTTCTGAAATTGCAAGAGAAGAGTTATGATCGCGCCTTCGCAACATGGCGCAGTGGCGGAACGCATTGTTCTTGCGTGGGGAAAAATAATGTTCCAAGGCTGCCTTCCAATGAACTTTTTTCATGACCCTACGAATTTTTGCTGAAGGGAGAGAGATAAATATGGCAGAACCTGTCATCCACAAGGCCGAAACGCAAGGCAAAACCAACTGGTCGGTGCTGCTTGGCGCCGCGTTTATCATGGCCACCTCGGCGGTTGGGCCGGGATTTTTGACGCAGACGGCCGTATTTACCGAAAAATTCGCCGCCAACTTTGCCTTTGCCATTCTGGCTTCGATTGTGATCGACATCGGCGCGCAGATGAACGTCTGGCGTGTGATTACGATGAGCCGTATGCGCGGTCAGGATATCGCCAACAAGGTCCTTCCCGGCCTGGGGCACCTCATCGCGCTGTTGATTGTCGCCGGCGGGCTGGCCTTCAACATCGGCAATGTGGGCGGAGCGGGCATGGCGGTCAATGTGCTGTTCGGTATCAGCGTTGAAACCGGCGCCATTATCTCGGGCGTTATCGCCATTGGTATTTTTGCCTCGAAAGAAGCGGGCCTGGCGATGGACCGGGTCGCCAAAATTCTGGGCGGATTGATGATCCTGCTCGCCACTTACGTGATGTTTTCCTCGAATCCGCCGGTCGGCGAGGCGATCGTCAAATCCATCTTTCCCAATGATTATGCTGCGCTGATGTTGCCGACGATTACGCTGGTCGGCGGTACGGTCGGCGGCTACATTACGTTTGCCGGCGGGCATCGCCTGCTCGACGCGGGCGTGACGGGGCATGAAAACCTGCCGCGCGTCAACCGCGCCGCCGTGACCGGTATCCTGATCACCGGCGTCATGCGCGTCGTTATTTTCCTGGCGGCGCTGGGTGTCGTAGCCGCAGGCCTGAAGCTGGATCCGACCAATCCGCCGGCTTCCGTTTTCCGGCATGCCGCTGGCAATCTGGGGTACAAGTTTTTTGGTCTCGTCCTTTGGGCGGCAGCAATCACTTCCATTGTCGGCGCGGCGTATACCAGCGTTTCCTTTTTGCGCTCGATGTCGGCGGCGGTCGAAAGATATAACACCTACGTCATCATGTTGTTTATTGCCTTTTCTACGATCGTATTCGTGGTGTTTGGCCGGCCGGTTCAGACGCTGGTGTTGGTGGGCGCACTCAACGGCCTGATTTTGCCGCTGACGCTGGGCGTGATGCTGGTGGCGGCGAAAAGCAAGAAAATCGTCGGTGACTACGCGCACCCGATGTGGCTGCAAATCTTCGGTATTCTGGCGGCGGCGACTGCCGCCTGGGCCGGCTGGATTTCGTTGCAGGGGATTGCCAATCTCTGGAAGTAATCGGAAGTCATTCTGAGGCTGCCTAATAACTTGCGGCTGCATGACCCGCGCTGCGGAAGCGTCGAAACGTCGGCGCTTCCGCAGTTTTTTAGGGAGCCTGCGGTGATACGAATTTCAGATGATCAGTAAAATTCAGTGTCTATTTACTGAAATTTCCGGCTAGGTTATAAACCTTGACAAATATGAAAAGTAAGAATTACCATACTTTAAATCCATAAAATTTACTAGTTGTTTTATCCTAATTGGGTAAATAATATCCAATTAGGTAGAATAATTTTAGGTAGTATGGTTATGTCTAGGCTACAAAAGAAATTTCTTGATTATTTGAAGTCTATTCAATGGAACGATCCCGGAACGGGATCGTTTCTATTTTGGTTTGTTCATATTCTGTTTTTTTCATTTTGCACACTAATGGTGGTGATAGAGTTACTTTTGTGTGGATAGAATTGGTTTTTTGGCTGATGAGGCATATCAATATTCTTTGTATGATTTATTAAACGGAGTTTCCATGCCGTCGGTTGTTTTTCCGTTATTCTTCCTTCAGAAATTCCCGTTCGAGCGCTATGCCTTTCCACGCTGGCAAGCCGTGCTGGCGATTACATTCCTTGGGCTATTGGCCGGCTTGGATTCCGATCGCGTCTGGTCAGACCCGGAGGCGCTGATTATTCCTTCGTGGTTGATGTTTGGCATGGCGATGTTATCGATATGGGGCGCTTTTCTTGTCAGCCTCGGTTTTTTGCGCTGGTGGCTTAAGCGCGACGGCCGCTGGGACGGTCGAGGCGATTTGTTCAATCTGCTGGCCGCTTCATACCTGGTGGCGGATACGCTATGCATCGGGTTGATGCTGCTTGACGCGCCGCCGCTACTGATATTGCCACTGGGGCTGTATTCGATCTGGGTCGCCGGGAATGCATTATCCGGCGCGATTCCCAAAGCCAGCTTGGGTTATAGCATCGGCGGCTTCATCATGAGTCAGATTCTCATCGCTTTGCTGGTCGTATTTTTATTTGCCGCTTTGTTTTTTGCGCTGGTTCTGTTAGTGGCTTTCGGGGGTGACTCCTAAGCATGGCTTTTACCGGGAGGGCGAATGGCATGCCGCTGGAAGCCCCGTAAATAGGCGGCTACAGCGGCGTGCTAGCCCGCGTGGATTGTGGCTTTCCGGGATCTGCTCTAATTTTTTAGATGAAGGCGTATAGTGTCCGAGTCGGCCAACCATGGCGCCCCGATACGTAGCAATAGACATAGACATATGGCGAGGAAATTTCCCCTGCATCCCAAGCATCCTGAGCGAATCTGCTGGGGATGCGACAGGTATTGCTCGAAAGAGGCGATGGGTTGCGGCAACGGTTCCGACCGCACCCAGCACCCCGCCGAATTGCTGGGGGATGATTGGTATTTGTACGGCGACTGGGGGCTGGAGGTCGAGGACGCGCCCGCGCCGGAAGCTGAAAAAGACGCCAAAAAGTCGATAAAACTGGAAAAAGCGCAGTGAAGCGTTGGGGTAAAAAAGAAGCTCCGAGACCCGCGAAAGCAGGGCAGAAAACATAAAACGCCCTGGGTTCCGCGTAAATAAAGGGCTTCAGGGCATCAAAAAACATAAACTGGAATACTGTACTTGACGATCGCTTGCATCCGCCTGCCTTTGGCAGCGTGCAAGCCCTATGCGCGAAACGCTGTCCAAAGCTGCGTCAGCACTTCACCGGCCTTGCCGTGCAGGTTGTGGGCGGCCAGCGGGTCGAGCGGCGTTGGCAGCGGGTTGATCTGAATGAGGCGGGCGCCTCGCCGGGCGGCGAGTTCGGGCAAGGCGGCGGCAGGATAAACCACGGCCGATGTGCCGATGCTGAAAAACACGTCGCAAGATTGCGCGGCATCCTGCGCGGCCTGCCAGGCGTCTTCCGGTAGCGACTCGCCAAACCAGACGACGCCGGGGCGAATGTGGCCGTTGCAGTCCGGGCAGCATGGCGGTTCAATGCGCCAGCCTGTTGCCGGCTCTACGGGAATTCCCGAAGGTATGGGGTAGGCGCGGGCGCATTCGTGGCAACGCGGTTGCAGCAGGCTGCCGTGCAGGTGCAGAACCTTCTGGCTGCCCGCGCGTTCATGGAGATCGTCGACATTCTGGGTAATCAGCGTAAACCGTGGAAAAATGCCGGCCATTGCGGCAAGGGTGCGATGCGCGGCATTCGGCGAGCACAGCATGACGTTTCGGCGGCGGAATTCGTACCAGCCCCAGACGAGATCAGGCTGTCGCGCGAAGGCTTCCGGCGTTGCCAGTTCCTGCGGGTCATAGCGCTGCCACAAGCCGGATAACTCGTCACGGAAAGTTGGAATGCCGCTTTCCTGCGAGACGCCCGCGCCGGTGAAAACGACGGCGTGCCTAGCGCCACTCAGGGCGGCAAGTAAGGATTCAGGGATGGATGGCATAGATGACATGAAAGGCGATAAAAAATATGAGGGAAATACGAATATTTGTCGCGAATGTTTATCCTGATGCTGGGTCCTGCTTTTGGGCGACTTCTTTCCATCTGGGCACGTCTCTTTCCAGGTCTGATTCCAGTTGCTTCATATCCAAAGAAAAATTCTCTTTTCTATTTCCTTTTAAATAAATTTTTTCCAGATCAGCATCAAGCTGTTTCATGTCAGAATAAAATTTATTATTTCTTTCACCTGTTGGATGTTTTTTCCAGAATTCAGAGATATATTGTCCAGCTTCATTATAGATATCTAAGAGTTCAGGATCATAGTCATATACAGTTCCGGTAGCCTGATGCCACAAATAAATAGCAACTTTAGCAATGACTTCTGGATCTTCATTAGCCAAAGTAATACTAATAGAAATTTCTCTACAGCGTATTGACCCTAGAACTAATAAAGCCATAAGGCGGTTAATCCGGCAAATAGTTTTTAAGAATTCTGGGCTATCAGAGAGATAAAGTTTTAGAAAATAAAGTGTTTTTCTTCCTATTTTTGTTTTTAAACTAATTTTATCAATATATTTCCAGTTAATTTCTCCGTATACTGGGATACTGATTTTATCTTTAGAGAATTTACAGATAGGCTTGCCAAGTAATATAAAGCATCGAATAGCAGTAGTTAATAATAATAGAAAAAATAATATGAATAAAATAATTATTTTCCAATTGGGAGAAATACTTGTATATTCTTCGTAGATTATAAAAATAGGTATTGACATCGATAATATAGAAATTACCAATGCGTTAAAAGTATTGCCGGTAATTACCAGCGATTGGTTAGGCGCCCATGGCCGCTGGGTCAGTTCGGCTACACGGCGGGCGACATGTGCTTGATGGGTCGATTTGATCTGTTTGGTGCGCCGGTTATCCCGGACCATTCCCAAAATAAATGCGGGAATCCCTACAACAAAGGCAATACCTGCCGCACTCGGCATTCTTGGCATCAGAATAAGGCCGCTTATCATGCATACCATTCCAATGACCGAAAGGAGAAAATCAATGGCCGAAAGAAGGCAATTGAGGATGCGCGACATTGGATCGCCTTTTCAGAAATTGGATGATATCGTCGATGGAACGGGAGTTTTATGCAGGATGATGCAAGGAAGTCCGCGGTGTCAAGTCTGTTGCCGATAACTGCCGGAACATGACCAGCGCATCGACATCGCCATATTTCGGGTGCCGGAAGGCAAGCGGCAGGCGGCCCACAATGTGAAAACCGAGCGATTGCCAGAGCCGGACGGCGCGTTCATTGGTGCTCACGACGAAATTGAACTGCATGGCGCGATAGCCCCGCGTTTTGGCGTATTCGAGAGAGTGCAGGCACATCTGTCGTGCAATACCGCGGCCCGTGGCATGGGGATGCGTCATATAGCCGCAATTGCAGACGTGTGCGCCGCCGCCCGGCTGGTTGGCCCGCAAGTAATAGGTGCCGAGCACAGTCTTCTCCGACTCGGCGACAAAGGTTTCCTTATCCGACCCCAGCCAGTAAGCGCGGCCGGCTTCTTCGCTCATCGCTGTATCGAGCGCATAGGTCTCGCCGGCACGAATCGTCGGCTCGACGATATTCCAGATGGCAGGCCAGTCTTCCGCTCGGGCAGGGCGTATCAGTAGCGTCATTGTTTAATCCGGTGAGGTCGAGATCGCGCAGAAATGGTTGCGTCAGAAAGGGTTACGTCGTGAAACTGCACGAAAGTGTAGATTAAAAAGATTCATGAGTGATGAGAATAGCCTCGTGTTGCGGGGCGGGGCGTACATTGCGTAGCAAAAACCGATAAAACTACGTGTTTCACTGCCTGGTGGTTCTTCGGAAATCTCGGGTTCTTCAGAAACTCGAATTGACTGGACAGGTGCAGTCCAGACCGGTTTGCCTAGATGATGTTGTTTTTCAGCGACAGAACTTTCCTGTCGATACGGATTACTGCACATTTCTGACCGATGATCTCTGCACGATTGGTTTGTCCGATACAGCTTGTTTTGGCATCGACGCCTTCCTTACGGAACAGGCACAGCAGGAAATTGAGACGATCTGGAAAAATGTGCGGGCGTGTGGAAATACGGGGATGTGGGAATGCGGGAATGCAGTCGCTGGCGCGGAACGGCTCGGTGATACGGGTTATCGGTGTATCCAGGCATCTGCCCCATCAGGACGATGAGTTGGTCTGGTCAATTAACGTTGAATATCAATAGGTTGAACGTCTTGCCAGACTGGTTTTTCCAACTGTTTCGAGCAAGGTTGCTCGTCTGCTTTTTGTTCTTGTCATGATGGCGGTGGGTCAGGGATTCGAACCCTGGAAGGACGTAAATCCTTGCTAGTTTTCAAGACTAGTGCATTCAACCGCTCTGCCAACCCACCGTGTTCCCGTTTTGTTGGATTCCGGGATATCTCTCGGCCTGTTTTTTCGCTCGGCGCGCTTCTAGATTTCTGGCGCTTTCCGTAAGACGGGTCGCATCATACCACGTTACAGACTGTTACCCCTGCATTGTGCGACTTACCGTACGCTGCCCTCATTTCGCTTAGGCGAGGTTTTTTTACGGGAGATCGTTTTATGTCGCAACATTATGATGTGATGACGAGTCAAAGCGTTCGGGTTGCTGCACAGCAGAACCGTGTTTTGCGCAACACGTACCTGCTGCTCGCTTTGTCGATGGTGCCGACGGTCATCGGCGCGCTGATTGGCGTGAAGATGCGGTTTTCTTTCTTTGCCGGCAGCCCGGGGGTGTCTTTCCTGATGTTTATGGGCGTCGCGTTTGCGTTCATGTGGGGTATTGAGCGCACCAAAAACAGCGGTTTGGGCGTTCTCCTTTTGCTGGGCTTTACCTTCTTCATGGGGTTGATGCTTTCGCGCATCCTGCAGGTCGCGCTGGGCTTTTCCAACGGTGGGACGCTGATTGCGACGGCCGCGGGCGGCACGGGGGCGATCTTTTTTACGCTGGCAAGCATTGCCGCGGTGACAAAAAAAGATTTCGGCTTCATGGGAAAATTCCTGTTTGTCGGCCTGGTCGTGACGTTGCTGGCAATGGTTGCCAATTGGTTTTTTATGATTCCGGCACTGTCACTGACGATTTCCGCTGTGTGCGTGCTGCTTTTTTCCGCGTATATCCTTTACGACATCAGCCGTATCGTTAATGGCGGTGAAAACAATTACATTTCAGCGACATTGGCGGTTTATCTGGATATCTACAATATCTTCGTCCATCTGCTTAACCTGCTGATGGCTTTTACCGGCAGCCGTGACTGAGCGTGCAGGAACACCAATCAGATTTCTGAAGGATTGACAGTGTGACAACGGGCGGCTCTTGAGCCGCCCGTTTTTTTGCTCTGTCGTTCTGGTTTTTTGCCAATGTCCGTGAATACCCGTGAATAAGCCGGTTCGGCTTGTCAGGTGGGCGGTAAGGGGGCGGGAAACAGATCCCCTTGGATCATTCGTTTTCCCGGTCGGCCGGGGATTTCGTCAAATACGACGGCGTGCCGGGGGAGTGCCTCCAGATCCAGGGAAATATAGAGATCGCGCAAGGCGATGAGCGAAATGCCGGCAGTTTGCCAACCACGCAGCAGGTACTCGCAGGCATCGGCAAAATAGTCGCCTTCAATTTCGGCACGCAGGGTGCAGACATGGTCGCCTGGAATGACTTTTGAGAGTTGCAGAATACGCTCAGCAGCCTGTTCCGGCGATAGTGTTGGGTCGATGACAAGAATTTCATCGAGCGTTGGCAGCGTTGTGGGCAATTGCGGGCAGGCGATGATCTCCCCCTCGACGATCGGGATGAAAGGGTGGCTGCCGCGACAATCGCTGGCGTAAGCGTAATCAAGGCGCTGTGTCAGGCGCAGTGCGCGTCGGCTGCTACACCAGCCAGGCGCGGCGATGGCGGCCGGACGTTCACCGACAAGGGCGGTGAATTCTGCCTGTGCGCGCTGCATGGAGGTTGTGATCCAGGCCGCGTCTGCCGTCGCGACGTTTTTCTCCCAGGCAGCCTGGTTCCATGCGCCGACACCGATTTCAAATCCGGCCGCCAGCGTCTCACGCAAAATGTGGCCGCAGTCTTTACTAATGTCGGCGCCCTGTGGATCGTGACCATGAAGACGTATGCTGCGCAGGCAATTTCTGAGCAGAGTGGTCTGCGCTTGAAATCCGCAGTCCGGGCCGAATGAGAAAAAGAAGGTTCCCGATGCCTGATAGCGATCGAACAGGGCCAGCAGCGCCGGCACACCGGTCAGTGCGCCTTGGCGGGTGTTGACGTCGATTTTCAGGGCGATACGTTTCATGAGTGTAGTGCAGTGGGTGGCGTGTATCGGGAACGTGGAATTTTATTCAGGACGCGGGACAGCCTGCAACAGGGCCAATGCGCGTGGATAGGGAGGGCGGCTGCCGCAGATTTTCCGTAACCTCGATATTCATGAGTTGCAACGCAATGGTGTCGAAATAATGCCGGAAATTGCGGCACATGAAGTGAGCAAGTAAGATTATAACTTTCCGGCGCATGCCATGAGTGATCGTTCGATCGCACGGCCAGATTGAGGTTTGAGGCCGCGCATTTTGCGGATGGGTTCGCATCGGGTGCGATATTCCGCAACATACTCTGGCGGGCGTCGTTTTTTGTCCGGTGGTGAAGGTAAATGTGATGAAACCCGTACTTAAATCAAACAAGCTGGCCAACGTCTGCTATGACATTCGCGGCCCTGTTCTCCAGCAGGCCAAGCGCATGGAAGATGAAGGTCTCAAAATCATCAAGCTGAACATCGGTAATCTAGCGCCTTTTGGTTTTGATTCACCGGAAGAAATCCAGCTCGACATGATCCGGAATCTGCCCAATGCCGCCGGTTATTCCGATTCCAAGGGGATTTTTTCTGCGCGCAAGGCCGTCATGCATTACACCCAGCAGAAAAATATCAAAGGGGTGACGCTGGATGATATTTATATTGGCAACGGCGTATCCGAGCTGATTGCCATCGCGATGAATGCCTTGTTGAATACGGGGGACGAGGTGCTGGTGCCGGCGCCTGATTATCCGCTATGGACGGCCGCAGTCAGCCTGTCGGGCGGCACGCCGCAACACTATCTGTGCGATGAGAACAATGGCTGGCTGCCTGATCTCGATGATATTCGCGCGAAGATTACGCCGCATACGCGCGCTTATAAATAACAATCAAAAGATAGATACTATTATATTTGACCCTCCAAGAAAAGGTTTAGATGCTTCTATTATAGATACAGTTGCTGAACTTAATCTAAAAGAAATTGTGTATATCTCTTGTAATCCTTCTACATTTGCAAGAGATGTAAAGTTATTTTCTGAAAAGGGATATGTTTTAAAAAAATTACAAGCTGTGGATATGTTCCCACAAACTAGCCATATTGAATGTGTGGGATTGATAGAAAGAAGTTGATAATATGAATGAAAAAACTGAAACTAAAAAAGCAATTAAAGAACTTACTCTACTTCTTATGTATTTAAATCGCTTTACAGATGAAAAAGACTTTAAGACTGCCAAAGATTTTTATACTTGGAAAGGATATAGTTTTAATATAATCAATGAACTAGACAATGAAGATTTTATTTATCAAGGAAAATATAGAAGTAAATCAGTTTATATTACTGAAAAAGGTGTAGAAGAGGCAAAGAAACTTTTAAAAAAATATAAGATTAAAGATTATTAATTACAAAAAAGCAATAGAGAAATCTATTGTCTTTTTTATTATAATAATCAACTAAAAATTGAAATATTTTAAAATTTATGTTACCTTATACTCAGACAAAAATTGCGTGAAATATATAAAATTGTCTGTGGAGGTTTAATATGATAATTGAAAGAAAACAATATTTAAATGAATTAATAAAAAAGAAAGATAATGGAAGAATAAAAATCATTACAGGAATAAGGAGATGTGGAAAGTCTTATTTATTATTTAAATTGTATAAAGATTATTTATTAGACAATGGAATAAAAAAAGAGCAAATTATTGAAATGGCACTTGATGAAATAGATAATATCAAGTATAGAAATCCCTTTGAGCTAAATGACTACATAAAAAATAAAATAACTAAAAATAAGAAATACTGTATTTTTATTGACGAAATTCAATTTTCAAAACCAGTAAAAAATCCATATATTATTGACTCTGATGAAGAAATAACCTTTGTTGATACTTTACTTGGACTTATGAAAAATGAGAATTTAGATATTTATGTTACAGGTAGTAATTCTAAAATGCTTTCAAAAGATATATTAACTCAATTTAGAGATAGAGGAGATGAAATTCATATATACCCTCTATCATTTACTGAGTTTTATAATACTTATAAAGATAAAAATTTAGCTTGGCGTGATTATGTAGTATTTGGTGGAATGCCCTATATTCTAAGTTTAGATACTTTTGAGGAAAAGAGTACTTATTTAAAAAATTTATTTGAAGAAACTTATATTAAGGATATTATTGAAAGAAACAAAATTCAAAATAGTTCAGATATATTAGATATTTTACTTGATTTTGTCTCATCAGCAATAGGTTCTCTTACAAATCCACTAAAACTTTCAAATAGATTTTTATCTGAAAATAAAATAAATATATCCCATAACACTATTTCTAAGTATCTTTCTTATTTTGAAGAATCATATATATTATATAGTGCTAAAAGATTTGATATAAAGGGAGCAAAGTATTTTACAACACCTCTAAAATATTATTTCGCTGATATTGGACTTAGAAATGCAAGACTTAATTTTAGACAAGTGGAAGAAACACATATTATGGAAAATATAATTTATAATGATTTAATTAGAAGGGGTTATAATGTTGATGTTGGTGTTGTTGAATACACTCAGACAAAAGAAAATAAGAATAGAAAGATACAATTAGAAGTTGATTTTGTTGTTAATAGAGGTAATATTAGGTATTATATACAATCAGCTTTAACATTAGAAAGTGATGAAAAAAGACAACAGGAGCTAAATTCTTTAAAAAGAATTGACGATTCATTCAAAAAGATAGTTGTTGTAAAAGATGATATTATTCCAAGGTATGATGAACAAGGTATTTACTATATTGGTATTAAAGATTTTCTTTTAACAGATAGTGTATTTGAAAATTAAAAAATAATAATTACAATGAGAGGTAAAATCATGATAGAAACTATTAAACAAAAAATTCTTCAATTAGATGCTGGCTCATTTCAAAATCTTTGTGATTCATATTTGTCAAAAATTGGTTATCAAGATATTGTTTCATTAGGTGGAAAAGCTGGTACAAGGAAAACTACTTTAGGAACTCCAGATACATATTTTATTACTCCTGATGGCAAATATATCTTTGTAGAATATACAACTCAAATTGAAGGTTTATTTAAAAAAATAAAAGAGGACTTAGCTAAATGTTTAGATGAATCTGAAACAAGCGTTTCTCATAATGATATTTTAGAAATTATTTATTGTCATACATCAGCAAATTTAAGACCCTCACAAGATAAAGACTTAAAAGATTTTTGCCAAAATGTTGGGATAAAATTAATACTTATTGGTATTGATAAACTAGCAATAGATATATATAATAATTATCGTATTCTTGCTCGAGATTTTTTAGGTATTTCAATAGATAGTGGACAAATTTTAACTTTAGATGATTTTATAGAAGAGTATAATTCAAATAAATTAGCTGCTCCTATAGATACTGAATTTCTATTTAGAGAAAAAGAGATAGAAGATATAAATAAAGCTTTTGAAGAAAATAATATTGTTATTTTAAATGGTGTTGCTGGTACTGGAAAAACACGTCTAGCATTGCATTATGCTAAAAATTATATAGATTCTCATAATGCAAAACTATACTGTATTAGTAGTAAGGCATTAGAAATATATGAAGATTTAAAATTATTTTTAAATACTCCTGAAGAATATATTCTTGTAATTGATGATGCTAATCAACTTTCTGTTAGATTAGAGCATATTATTAATTATGCCAATATGCAATCTAAAGGTTTTAATGTAAAAATTCTTATTACAGTTCGTAGTTATGCACTTCAAAAAGTACTAAACAATATTCAAGCAAAAGCTTCATGTAGTGTTATAAATATAAATTTATTTACAGATGATGAGATAAAAAAATTACTTAAAACTTCATTAAATATCTTAAATCAAAATTATCAAGAAAAAATTATAGAAATTGCAGAAGGTAATGCAAGAATTGCAATTCTTGCTGGAAAATTAGCATGTCAATCAAAGAATTTAAATTCTATTAATGATGCTTCTCAATTATATGATGATTATTTTGGAGTTTATTTAAATGATGAAATAGGTTGTAATGAAGATCTAGCTATTTGTGCTGGGATAGTTGCTTTTTTAGAGGCATTTCATTTAGATTATATTGATAATAATATTTTAACCATTTTAAAGGAAAAAGGAATAAACAAAGAGCAATTTATAGAAAATATTAAAAAACTTCATGAAAGAGAAATAGTTGATATTTATAATGATAAGGCTGTAAAATTCTCTGAACAATGTCTATCTAATTACTTTTTAAAATATGTTTTTTTTAATAACAAATTACTTAGTTTATCTTCAATTATTAATACAGGTTTTCAAAGTTACAGAGAAAGAACAATTTCTACTGTTAATATCTTAGTTAATATTTTTGCTAGTAAGGAACTTTTAGACTTTGTTTCTAAGGAAATAAAAATAGTATGGAAAAAATTAAAAGATGAGACCTCGCCATATTTCTTTGACTTTGTAAAAATCTTTTTTCGTATTAATCCTACTGAAACTCTTATAATTTTAAAAAGAAAAATTGAACTAGAAAAAGGTATAATAATTGATTTATCTAATACTGATATATTAATTGAAAAAAATTATCAAAAAATAGATAATGATATTATTGAGATTCTTAGTGGTTTTTCTGGAATGAAAGATTTTCCAACCTCTTTAGAATTATTCTTTCAATATTATTTAAAATGCCCCAATTTATATAAAAAATTTTATTATGCTATTGACCAATATTTTAGAATAAATAGAAAAAGTCTAGAAAATGATTTCTATACACAAATTAATTTTTTTAGAAAATTAGAGGAATTCTCTAATAAGTGGCAAGAAAAAAATATAACTCTTTTATTTTTAGAAGTAGTTGAAAATTTTCTGAAATTTTTCTTTAATTCATCAGAAAATGGAAGAAATATAAAATACTATGTATTTTATAGATTTTCTTTGACTATGTCAAAAGGTGTTCAAGAATATAGAAGATTAATTTGGGAATCCTTATTAGAAATAACTAAAAAAGTTGAATATAAAGAAAAAATTTGGAGTATTCTTTATTCTTATGGAAAAGATATGATAGAGGAAAATAGTTTGCCTATTTTAGAATTTGATTTGGAATATATAAAAAAAATTTTAAAGGTTGGTTTTTCAGCAAATAATTTAAAAAATTGCATTTTAACTAATAATTTATTAAATGTTTTTTATAAAATAGGATATACAAAAGAATCCTTATTTATTGAATACTTAAATAGTGATTCTTTTCATTTGTATTCTCTTCTTAAAGGACCAGATTATAGAATAGAAAAAGATTTTGAAAAAATAGAAAGTATAAAAAAACAATCTATTGAAAAATACCTAGTTAATGCTAGTGATGAAAAACAAAAGTATTTAATTGATATTTGTTGTGAATGCGAAAATATTAATAAACAAACAGAATGGGAAACTACTGATGCTTTAAAAATTATTTTTGATGTTCTACCTGATAAGTTGTATGTTGATATGGTTAAATACTATATTGAAAAAAAATCCTCTCTAAATTTCTATCCTTCTAGTTTAATTAAAAAGCTTTTTTCATTGGTATCAAAAGATGAAGTATTTAATTTGATAAATAATTCTGATTTTAAGTATAAAAATTTTTGGTTATTCATGTATTTTTCTGAATTACCACAAGAGTTAATTGATAAAAACGATCTACAAAGTATGTATAATTTCCTTAAAGATACTTCTGATAAAAACATTACTTCTTCTTATTATCGTGATGTAAATTTCTTAGAAAAATATCAAAATATAGACAAAAATATATTCATTAAGGGATGTGAAATTATTTTATCAAAAAAAACTTACTCTTTATTTGTTGTACATACATATTTTCATTCTCTATTTATTTCTCATGATTCTAATTCAAAAGAAATAATAAAAAAATTTGAAAATAACCTTGATTTACTCGAGGAAATATACTTTACAATGTTTTCATATGATGATAATTTTGATTATAATGGAAATTTTTTTAAAGAATTTTATATAATTAAACCTTCTATATTAGATAAATTAATTGATTTTTTAATTAGTAAGGGAATCTCTTTAACTCCAAGTAAAGAAACAATATATCGTTCTTTTTTTGAATTAGATAATTTTTTAGATATTTATAATAAAATAGTTGAAAAAATAATCAATGAAACTGAAATGCCATTTTTTTATCTTTCTCATTTTTTAGAATTTATACTACTACCTATTCAAGATAACAGTACAATTCTAAAAAGACAAGATGAACTTATTAAATATTGGATAGTAAAATTTTCTAAAGATGAATTAAAAATATATTGTTTATTCTCAGCAATAGCAAAATTAGATAATAGTAGAAAAAAAGAATATATTAAATTACTCATTAACAATAATGAATCATTTGAAGATTTTAAAAAAATTTCTCTAACTCCTACTTCTTATGGCTGTGATGGTAGTCTTATTCCTTTATATAATAGTTGGATTGAATACTTAAAATCTCTACTTCCAATTTTTGTAGGTTTAAAATGGATTGAACATAAAGGACATATAGAAAAACAAATTGACTATTTAAGAGAAGAAATAAAATCTGAAGAAACTAAAGAATTTCTAGGAATATTTTAATTACGTTTAATAATTTTAAAAATGGAGGCTAATGATGAAATTTTTTTATGATGGAATTAATATATTGATAATTCAGATTAAGAAAATATCTAAAAATACAAAAGAAAGGGATATCCTGTCATTACTATGTTTATTATTTTTTAGTGTATTTTTACTAATAACAATATTCCCCCTATTTATAGTTTTTTCTAAATATATAATATTTCCAATTATTTCATGTACATCTAATTTTTTTAATATGGTAGTTAATCATAAAACTGTTCAATTTTATCCTATTAATTTAGATTTTTACTTTTTTTCATACCAAATAAAGAAAGTATTTATAATTGTATCTATTATATTTATTGTAATGATTATTTTAACTGTTATAAAAAAATTTATTATAAAAAGATTATCTATAATTCATTTTATAGAATTTTATTTTATAATTTTTATTATAATAATTACCTTAATATTTAGTGCTTATTACTATATTTTGTTTTCAATTCCTTTAGTTATATTATTAATATACTTTATACCTTTAGGTTCAGGAAAATATTTTTTAATATTACAAAGTCTTAGGTATTTTAATGATATTGCCATAATTCAATTTGAACTTTACCCCTTAAATATTTCAAAATTTAAAATAGCTTATAAATCTTTTTTAATTTTTATATGTTGTCTTTTTTCTAGTATTGGATTAACTAATATATTTAATTTACCCTCTATTTTATCCTTTATGATAGTCTTTTCTTTTTTTATGGTACTTCTTTTAAAAAACAAAAATGAAAATAAAGTTTATTATATATTAAAAAAATTGATACTTTTTATAATGTTTTTTTTAATAATAATATGGGCAAATATTAAAATAGAAATTAATACAATTAAATTTTTAACTCTTATAACTACATTCTATTTCTCAATAGATAGAATTTTTTCAATATCAAAAGAAGTAATACAACTTATAAAATCTGAAAGTATTTTATATTATTATGAACATGAAAATATCCCTAAGAAAATACTATTAGAAGAAGTCATTGAAATTAAATATATTGGTAAAGAAATTGATGAAGTTGAATTAGTTAAACAAATAATACTATTTCAAAGACTAAATCTAAATGATGAGTTGCTAAAACTAATAAATATTTATAAAAAATCTAAATATACAAAATATCTTCAATTAGTTGAAAGTATTGAATATTTTATTTTTAGCAAACCTGATAAATCAGGAAATAAAAAATTCTTAAAAAAGAAATTAAAGAAAATTATTAATTTAAAAAATCAAAAAATAAATCCTGTAAAAATTTTTTTAGAATATGCATATATTTTATTTGAACTTAATGAATATTTTGAATCTATTAAGTATTATGAAGAATACTTTGAGTACTTATCAAAAGAAGAATTATTAAGACTTTATGAAATATATATAAAGGTTAATAAATTAGATAAAGCCAAAGAAATAAAGGAACATTTTATACTTTAAATACTAAATTATTTATTCTTAAAAAATATAATTTCGACTATACTCGAAACTAACTTCAATTTCACTTACAATTTCGATTATAGTCGAAATGATAAAATTTAAAATTTTTCTATTTTTGTTGTATAATCATATATAATAAAAATTTTATTGGAGAAAAGTAATGAAAAATTTTAAAATAATATTAATACTAATAAACTTAATTTTTTTAACAGCTTGTTCAAGTATAAAAACAATTCCTAAATATGAAGAAAAGAAGAATGTTAAGTGGAAAGAAGTAGAACCTCCTGTAATAGTTTTAAATCTTGAACCTGGTGATATTATAGTCAAAGAAAAAACTATAAATCCTATTGGAATGTTTGGACATGTAGCTGTAATGAAAAATGATAAGACTATTGTTGACTATCCTAAACTTGGGAATAAATCATACACTATTGATATTGATTACTGGTTAGAAGAAGGTAGAGATATATTAGTTCTTAGATATAAAGATATGACTGATGAATTTAGAAAAAGATTAATAAAAAATATGGGAAAATATTTTGGAAAAGATTATAGAATAAGTTCTGATAAAATGAATACAGATGGTTTTTATTGTTCTCAATATATTTGGTATATCTACTATATAACTGCTCAGGAAATGGGCTTTGAATTAGATTTAGATTCTGACGGAGGACCTTATGTATTACCTTATGATTTTATAAATTCCCCTTATTTAGAAATAGTAAATTAGAACTGTAATAACAGTTCTTTTTTATTAGAAAAATTATTATAATAATGGTATAATATCCCTTGTGAATAATTAATATATTTAAAAATTTTAATTCAGGAGAAAATATGGAAATTAAGAAGAGAATTGAGGAATTAAAAAATAATCATACAGGACTTACACTTTACTCATCACAAGAATTAAATGATTTAGAAAAAATAGTTAAATTAAGAGAAGATTTAGATAAATACAGAGATTCTTATTACAATAATAACAAAAGCCTAATTTCAGACTATGAATTTGATATTTTATTAAAAGAATTAGAAAGTTTAGAAGAAAAATACCCACAATATAGAGAAATCTCTTCTCCTACTACATCAGTGGGAGCTAGTTTAAAAGAAAATAAATTTAAAAAAGTTGAACATGCTCACCCTATGTTAAGTTTGGCAAATAGCTATAATATTGGAGAAATTGTAGACTTTATTGAAAGAATTAAAAAGAAGATTCCAAAAGAACAAGAATTAAAATATTGTTTGGAAGTTAAACTTGATGGCTTATCTATCAGTCTAACTTACAGACAAGGAAAACTTATTAGAGCTGTAACTCGTGGAGATGGACTTGTAGGAGAAGATGTTACAGAAAATATTTTAGAAATAGCAAGTATAGTTAAAACTTTACCACAAGCTATTGATATGGAAATCAGAGGAGAAGTTGTCTTACCTTTGGCTAGCTTTGAAAAATTAAATAATGAAAGATTAGAAAAAGGAGAAGAACTTTTTGCCAATCCAAGAAATGCAGCAAGTGGAACTTTAAGACAATTAGATTCTAAAATTGTAAAAGACAGAGGTTTAGATGCCTATTTCTATTTCTTAGTTGAAGCAGATAAACTAGGTTTAAAATCTCATAGCGAAAGTATAAAATTCTTAGAATCTATGGGAATAAAAACAACAGGAATATTTGAGCTTTTAAAAACTTCAAAAGATATAGAAAAAAGAATAGATTATTGGGAAAAAGAAAGAGAAAATCTTCCTTATGAAACAGATGGCTTGGTAATAAAGGTTGATGAAATTAATCTTTGGGATGAAATTGGTTATACAAGTAAGACTCCTAGATGGGCAATAGCATATAAATTTCCAGCACATCAAGTTTCAACTGTATTAAATGATGTAACTTGGCAAGTGGGTAGAACTGGAAAATTAACACCAGTTGCAGAGCTAGAAGAAGTTGAACTATCAGGAAGTAAAGTAAAAAGAGCAAGCTTACATAATATAAGTGAAATTCAAAGAAAAGATATAAGAATAGGGGACAGAGTATTTATAGAAAAGGCTGCTGAAATTATTCCACAAGTTGTGAAAGCTATAAAAGAAGAAAGAACAGGAAATGAAAAAATTATAGAAGAACCTGTTTGTTGTCCTGTATGTAATCATAAACTTGAAAGAGAAGAAGGATTAGTTGATATAAAATGTGTCAATGAAGAATGTCCTGCAAAAGTTCAAGGAGAAATAGAATATTTTGTTTCAAGAGATGCTCTAAATATTATGGGACTAGGTTCAAAAATAGTTGAAAAATTCATAGATTTAGGATATATAAAGACTGTTGTAGATATTTTTGATTTGAAAAATCATAGAGAAGCCTTAGAAAATATTGATAAAATGGGTAAAAGAAGCATAGAAAATCTTTTAAACTCAATAGAAGAAAGTAAAAATAGAGATTATGATAAAGTTATTTACTCATTAGGAATTCCTTTTATAGGAAAGGTCGCATCTAAAGTATTGGCAAAAGCTTCAAAAAATATTGATAAATTGATGACTATGACTTTTGAAGATTTAACTTCAATAGAGGGAATTGGAGAAATAGCTGCTAATGAAATAATAGCTTTCTTCAATAAGGAAAAAAATCAAAAAATTATTCAAGGTTTAAAAGAAAAAGGTTTAAAATTTGAAATAAAAGAAAGTGAAATTAATGTTCAAAATGTAAATCCTAACTTTGCTGGAAAAAATTTCTTATTTACAGGAACATTAAAACATTTCACAAGAGAGCAAATAAAAGAGGAAATTGAAAAACTAGGTGGGAAGAATTTAAGTTCAGTAAGTAAAAACTTAGATTACTTGATAGTTGGAGAAAAAGCAGGAAGCAAACTAAAAAAAGCTCAAGAGATTCCAACTATAAAGATATTGACTGAAGAAGAATTTATTGAACTAAAAGATAAATTTGACTAAGATAGTAAATTATATTAAAATATAGAATGATATTAAAAAAAGTGAGGAAGAGAAAAAAATGATAGGTGGTTTACTTAAAAAGATTTTTGGTACTAAAAACGACAGAGAAATTAAAGCTCTGACAAAAGAAGTTGAAAAAATCAATGCATTAGAATCTGAATATGAAAAACTTTCAGATGAAGAATTAAAGAACAAAACAAATATTTTTAAAGAAAGATTACAAAATGGAGAAACTCTTGATGATATCCTAGTTGAAGCATTTGCAACAGTTAGAGAAGCTTCAAAGAGAGTTTTAGGTTTAAGACATTATGATGTGCAATTAATTGGAGGTATGGTTTTACACCAAGGAAAAATCACAGAAATGAAAACAGGGGAAGGTAAAACTTTGGTTGCAACTTGTCCAGTTTACTTAAATGCCCTTGCAGGACATGGTGTACATGTAATTACAGTAAATGACTATTTGGCAAAAAGAGATAGAGACCAAATGTCAAGACTATATGGGTTTTTAGGTTTAAGTTCAGGAGTTATTTTAAATGGATTACCAACTGAACAAAGAAAAAAATCATATAATTCAGATATAACTTATGGTACAAACTCTGAATTTGGATTTGACTATCTGAGAGATAATATGGTATCTAGTTTAGATCAAAAAGTTCAAAGAGAACTTAACTTCTGTATAGTGGACGAAGTTGACTCAATACTTATTGATGAAGCTAGAACACCTCTAATAATTTCAGGTGCAGCTGAAGATAAAATCAAATGGTATCAAATATCTTTCCAAGTTGTATCTATGCTTAACAGAAGCTATGAAACAGAAAAAATAAAAAATATTAAAGAAAAGAAAGCTATGAATATCCCTGATGAAAAATGGGGAGACTATGAAGTTGATGAAAAATCAAGAGTTATAGTATTTACAGAAAAAGGTGTAAAAAGAGTTGAAGAAATTTTAAAAATTGAAAACCTATATGCACCTGAATATGTTGAATTAACTCACTTCTTAAATCAAGCATTAAAAGCAAAAGAATTATTCAAAAGAGATAGAGATTATCTAGTTAGAGATAATGGTGAGGTAGTTATAATTGATGAATTTACAGGAAGAGCTATGGAAGGAAGAAGATATTCAGATGGACTTCACCAAGCCATAGAAGCAAAAGAAGGAGTTAAAATTGCTAGTGAAAACCAAACTCTTGCAACTATAACACTTCAAAATTATTTTAGAATGTATAAAAAACTATCTGGAATGACTGGTACTGCTGAAACAGAAGCAACAGAATTTATGCATACTTATGGATTAGAAGTTGTTGTTATTCCTACTAACTTACCAGTTATAAGAAAAGATAATGCTGACTTAGTCTATAAGACTAAAAAAGAAAAAATCAATGCAATTATTGATAGAATACAAGGGCTTTATGAAAAAGGACAACCTGTTCTTGTGGGTACAATTTCAATAAAGAGTTCAGAAGAATTATCAGAACTTTTAAAGAAAAGAGGAATTCCTCACAATGTATTGAATGCTAAATACCATGCACAAGAAGCTGAAATAGTTGCTCAAGCAGGTAGATATAAAGCTGTTACAATAGCTACAAATATGGCAGGTAGAGGAACAGATATTATGCTTGGAGGTAACCCTGAATTTATGGCTCTTGCAGAAGTTGGTTCAAGAGATGATGAAAGATTCCCAGAAGTTCTAGCAAAATATCAAGAACAATGTAAAGAAGAAAAAGAAAAAGTTTTAGCCTTAGGTGGTTTATTTATACTTGGTACTGAAAGACATGAATCAAGAAGAATAGATAACCAATTAAGAGGAAGATCTGGTAGACAAGGTGACCCAGGAGAATCTGAATTCTACCTATCACTTGAAGATGACTTAATGAGACTGTTTGGTTCTGAAAGAGTAATGGTTTGGATGGATAGATTAAAACTTCCAGAAGGAGAACCTATAACTCATGGAATGATAAATTCTGCTATTGAAAAAGCTCAAAAGAAAATAGAAGCTAGAAACTTTGGAATAAGAAAAAATCTACTTGAATTTGATGATGTTATGAATAAACAAAGAACAGCTATTTATGAAAGTAGAAATGAAGCTCTTGCTATTGATAATCTAAAAGATAGAATAATGGGAATGCTTCACAGAAATATCACAGAAAAAGTATATGAAAAATTTGCTCCTGAAATGAGAGAAGATTGGGATATTGACGGATTAAATGAATACTTAAAAGATTTCTATGTCTATGAAGAAGCAGATGATAAAGCATATTTAAGAAGTACAAAAGAAGAATATGCTGAAAGAATTTATAATGCTCTAGTTGAGCAATATAATAATAAAGAAGCAGAACTTGGTTCTGATCTAATGAGAAAACTTGAAAAACATATTTTATTTGATGTTGTTGATAATAGATGGAGAGGGCATTTAAAATCTCTTGATGCTCTAAGAGAAAGTATTTATTTAAGAGCTTATGGTCAAAGAGATCCAGTAACTGAATATAAATTGATTTCAAGCCAAATATTTGAAGAAATGATAGCAACAATTCAAGAACAAGCTACTTCATTCTTATTTAAAGTGGTTGTAAATACTGAGCCAACAAAAGATGAAGAAGATGAGATTGAAGAAGCAGAAATCAAAGAGGTGAACACTGAAAATACAGATGGTTTATGTCCATGTGGAAGTGGTAAACCTTATGAAAAATGTTGTGGAAGATAATAAGGAGGAAAAATGAAAAAAATATTATTTCTTTTAGCTGTGATTTTTACTTTAATATCTTGCAGTTCAACTACTGTAACAAAAAAAGGATTGATTGAGAAATACTCTTTAAACAAAGAGTCAGCTCATAATTGGGAAACAACTATGCCAAAAGTTATGGTAGCAGAAGCTACAAACCCTGATTGGTATGGAGAAGAAAATCCTTTGGTTAATTTTAGAAAACAAGGAAAAATGTCTGAAAGAGAATATTATTTCTTAGATTATTTAGGAAAAACACCAGCTAATGAAATTACAGATGATGACTTTGATCGTTTTGTTAAAATATTGACATCTTATGTAAATAAAATGCCAAGAAAGTTTATTATTGAAGTTTCTAATATAAAAGATCCTAAAGGATTAGTAGATTATATGGTTAAACAAGCTGCTTCTACTCAATTAGACAATCCTTCTAAATATATAAAAGAAGTGGTAGCTGATAAAGAAGAATGGGCACAAATAGAAGCATTTTCTCAACAAGCTGATTTAAAAGATAAAGATGTTAAAAAATTGAGAAAGCTATTAGCTGATTTTGTAAAGAGAAGCAATTTCTATAATGAACAAGTTTGGTTCCAAGTAGAAATGTCTGATAGAATGATACAACTTGCAAATTTAGCTAAAAAGCAAGAAAAAACAAGTTTGGAATTAAATAATGTTAATGCTAGAGCATTGTACCTAGCATATCCTCAATTCTTATCAAAAGTTGATAAATGGGGTAGATAGATAAATAATAAAGGGCTGTGCATTTTATTTGTACAACCCTTTTATATTTATTTTTACAATGGTTTCTTCAAAGGTATTCCAGTTTTTCTTGGATACTTCATATCGGTTTTCTTTGTCTTTAATATCTCAATAATAAGCCTATCTTCGTTTGAAAATGGTAGTTTAAATTCATATTCTTTAAGTATTTTAGAATTTAAAACTTTTAAAGCATTAGATGAATTTTCAATCTCATCAGTTCCAATCATTTTTTGTGGTAAAAATCTTCCATTAACTTTTAAAAAAGGTATTTCATATTCTAAAATAACAGATAAATTAGAAACTCCTCTACAAAGTCCAACATTATATTTTTCTCTTCTGTCTTTTATAATTTCTTCAGCTCTTCCATTTATAATCTCAATATTTTTTAAATCCAATTCAGTTTTTACAAGCTCTAAGAAATCTGTTTTCTTTCTTACAGAATCAAGCAAAGTAAATTTTTTATCCTCATTAAAAATTGCCAACATCATTCCAGGGAACCCTGCACCTGTTCCAATATCTATTAGAGTTTTATCTTCATCTTTTAATAGATTTTGAAGTAACAAAGAATCTAAAAAATGTTTTTCAATTATAGCCTTTTCTTCTCTTATTGCTGTTAAATTAGTATGACTATTATAATCTAATAAAATTTCTAAATATTTTAAAGACTTCTCTATTTTATTTTCATCATAAGAAACTTTTATTTTTTCTAAACCTTCTTTAAAATAATCTTTCAATTTAATTTCCTCTCATTTTCAAATAAATTAATATAGCTTGGATATCAGCAGGAGATACCCCTGAAATTCTGCTTGCCTGTCCTATATTTATAGGTTTTATCCTTTTTAATTTATCCTTAGCTTCCTTAGGTATAGTCTTTAAATCATCATAGTCTATATCAGCAGGAATTTTTTTATTTTCCATAGATTTATGTTTTTCTATCATCTTTAAGGCTCTATTTATATAACCTTGATATTTAACAGTAATTTCAACTTGATAAGTCGTATCATGGTCATAACCTTGTAAATCCACACCTTTTATTTCTTCTGAAATATATTCTATATCTTTAAAAGTAACTTCTGGTCTTCTCAATAATTCCAATAAGGTGCTTCCATCTTTTATAGGGTTTTCTCCTCTTTTTAAAAGAGTTTCATTAACTCTTGGATTACTTGGTCCCACACTTGTTTTAGTTAAAATTTCTGTTATAAGTTCAACATCTCTTCTTTTCTTTTCAACTCTTTGATATT
>ERZ773073.287-NODE-287-length-28530-cov-15.954346_pt1 | contig 28530 bp, 33 predicted proteins | sample MGYA00580616_ERZ773073 | MGnify/ENA primary metagenome ERZ773073 (study PRJEB29015, sample SAMEA2737960) | human oral metagenome | biome: human oral; feature: human-associated habitat; material: dental | place: China | collected 2131 ...
GCTCACCAAATTAAACGAAAGGAGTATATAAAATGAATAAACTCGTTCGATTCGATCCATTTGCAGAGATGGATGCTTTGCAACGCCGTTTCTTTAATGATGATAGCTGGACACCACGCCAGATGCGCTCGGTTGGGCTACCAACCACTGATGTATATCTTAAGGATAATACATTAGTCGTAGAGGCTCATTTGCCAAATTTCCATGAAGATGATGTTAATATTTCAGTAGAACATGGTAATTTGGTAATTCAAGCCGAGCGCCATGAAAAAGAAGAAGATAAGGATAAAAAATACGTTGTACGTGAATCAAGCAGCAGTTTTTACCGTAGTGTTCAATTACCAGAACGCGCTGACGCTGATTCTATAGAGGCACATTTGGATGATGGTATTTTAAAGGTCACTATACCAGTAACACCAGCACCAGAGCCAAAGAAGATATCTGTTAAATCACACAGTAAAAAGAAGTAAATCTAACATCAAACTAAAATAGCCTCAATTAAATAATGGGGCTATTTTAGTTTGTGACCACAAAACTTATATCATAGTTTTAAACAAGCTTCTCTAATTTAAATCCAGCATAGGTTCCATCCTGCTTATAGGCTTTTGAGCCTAGGAACGAAGGAATAGCCTGAAGTTCATCATTATAGACAAAATTCTCAAGACCATCTATGCTCTTTTCTTCCTCTGGCAGAATTTTTCCTATCATCTTATAAAAAGTTCGTTCCTGGTCAATCATCTTCCCATCCAAGTATCGTTCTATATCAGTGCATATCTGCTCGTACAAATCATCATTCAGGCGCGAATTAGACACCTCATAAGCCACAAAGTTCTGCGCCACTGTAGTGATGTCATTAAGCGGCTCAACCACCAGAATGTCCTTTACGGCACTAGCATTTATAAACCTCTGCACTACTTCATTATTTCTATCTGCCGTTATCAAAATATCTGGCTGTTCGGCAGTGGTTGTATGAAAGTCCAATACTAACTCTGGCTTCAGTAACCGAATACGCTCCTCAATAGTCTTCGCACGCTGACCCTCATAAGTATCTAAACCAAGCCCATAGCTCCTATTCAAATCCGACTCGGTATACCGCACATTCTTTGCGTAAGCGCGCGGATTAGCTATGATAAATTCTATATCCTCCAGCAGCTTAGATCTTTTAGAGAGCATATATGCTAGCACATTTGGTCCTAATAATTCGTTACCGTGGGTGGAGATTATTGCCAGTATTTTTGTCATAAAATATTCCCTTATTTACTAAATCTATTAAATATATCTTTACAATACTTACTGCTTATTATATAGTTCCTGCCATTAAAAAATAGCGTTTTATATTAAATTGTATTGATTGATAAACACTGACATAACAACGTTTCATGACTTAAATATTTAACCATGAATAACATAAAATAATCAATCTCTGTTACTCTCTGTAACCGAAACAGAACCTCCACCCTCACGGCGAGAATTAAAAATAATATTTCTGAAGTATTTTCATAATTATTATTCAGTATCTAAATTAAGATTCCGTTTTTTTATTTCTTTAAAATATTCTTTTACTTCCTCTTTGGAGGTTAAATAAGTGTTTTATCATCCTTTAATTTTATTAATTATCCATAGAAGAATACAAGCTCCTACTACAGAAACAATTACACTATGGAGATTTAAGCCTGTAACCTCATATCCACCAAAGAAATTAAAAACTACTCCACCAATAAAGGCTCCAACAATACCTGTAAAGATATTTGCGAAAGCTCCCATAGAAGCATTCTTTTTCATAATAATACTTGCAATCCATCCTGAAAATGCTCCAAGAATAATCCATGATAAAATACCCATATTATTTCACTCCTTATTAATAATTAATAAAAAGAAAGTACGGTTTTAGCCGTACTTTCTAATGTACAAAATCAATTACGACTATTATTTTTCTTTATCTTCTAATTTAGAATCAATAGCATCTTTAGATTTTTCAACTAATTCAGTTGCAACATCTTTAACATTAGACGCAACCTCTTTAGTTTTTCCAACTACTTGGTCTAAAATACCTTCAGCCTTTTTAGAATCGTCGTTTGTAACTTCCCCTACGACTTCCTTTGCTTTACCTTTTACTTTATCCGTAAACCCTTTATCTGTCATTTTCAAACTCCCCTTTTACTGTATTTTCTTGTAACAACAATGAAAGCTATTACAATATTAATTGTACATTAAATAGTATTATTATCAATAGATAAAGCGGATTCAATATAGTATTAGCACACAAACTTCATTTCTGTTTCACATTTGTGAAAAACTAACAATTTTTTATATTTTATTATATATAGCTATTAAAAATTTATTTAGACTGTTTTTATATATAAAATTCCGTCCTGAACTTTATTTTATATTTTTATTTCAATAATGATTTAAAATTTTTCAATTTAATATCTGTTTATGGAATACCTATTGTTATTGATTTTTAATTTAGCTTTCGTTACAATTTCTATGTATCCAGTTCAACTTTTTTAAGGTTTTAAACTAAGCGGGTACTTTTTTATTTAAATATCACTTGTTTAACCCCTAGTTTCAACTCTGATTTAGTTGTTATATAGGTTTTTTACGTTATGGAAAATAATAATCAAGGGAAGTTTTTCTAAGCTAGGGGGCGCGGTCTGAAATTGCCTTTTCCTCTAGTGATTTTAACATAGAGTATCCCTTTACACCTATAAGGCTATGAGTAAGGAAAAACATTTTTCTAACATTTTTTAATTTGTCTGTATATGCTGTAATTAGATTGGTAATAACTAACATGTTCTTAATAGTTGCTCTTTGTTCTCTATCCAATCTTACCTCATTTTCCTCTTTCTTTATATCCAGATTTCTTTTATTCTGTCAACATCTTTAGCTTTATATTGATAATTTTCTCCCACGGATTTTATCTCTCATGAATACAATACGTGGGTCATTACGCACTTCACGTTTTAACTAACTGTTATAATTAATATTTGCTTGTTAACACATTTCTTTAGTAGTTAAACCTGTTTATTGCTACTACTTTAAATCCTGCCATTTTATATGAGCTCTATACGCTCGAGCTGGCGCATCAACCTTACCCTTCTGAAGCAATAACTCCTCGGGGTTAATAAACATTACTTCGTCGCCCTCTTCACCTGGTATAAAATCAAAATTCTCTGGCCAGACACGGAAATAAAAGCAGATTTGATTAGCATTAATCCTCTCGATATACATCTCATCCGATGCGTCAAACAGTTGATAGCGCAAATCGCCCTTGTAGCCGACTTCTTCAAGCAGCTCGCGTTTCAGCGACGATTCAATCGTCTCGCCAAAATCCATACCGCCACCTGGTAAATCCCAATACGTCCGATTAATTTCCTTGACAACCAAAATCTGCCCAGCATTATTGTAGATCAAGGCCTTAAGAGAGATGCGGTATAAATAGTCCGAACGAGTTATTCCGTCTGAACCTTGTGTGACTATATGTCCGTTAGTAGTTTTTGACATGGGATAATTATACTATCAAGCGCCTTTATCAGATATTTTTAGCTGCTCCAAAGTATTCACAATGACACCAACCGAATATATCAGATATTCAGCTTCTGCGGCTCCTTGCGTTTTTGAGTTATGCTTTGACCCTGAATTGTACTGAGTTTCCAGAGTTCTAATCTGATTGACAATTGAATTACGAAAATGCTCAGCAACACCAGATTCTTTAAGGAAACCTCCTATTGTTTCAATATTCGCTTTAAGACCTTTTTTGTTATTTAGATATTGCCTCAAATACTCTTCAAGAGTCCGCCGAGTATTCTCAGATGAATCATTCCATCTCTTTGAGGCGTATGCTTTCAATGCCTTCTTATATTCTTTTGCACTCTCGACGTCCAGACTTAGCAAGGCGCGATCTACGACTTTTTCGTCTAGCATCGGCTCACCCTGAGGATAAGTTATGTAGTTACCCTTCTTGTCTTTACTAACTCTAATACCTATGTTCTCTTTATTGACAATAGCAACTACCCTCTCTTTTTGAGTGCCGTCCAAAATAGAGCATTTCAATAAATTCTCTACTTTCTCAGCTAATTCACATGGTTGTTTTGCCTCAAGAAAATATTTTTCTGCATTAAAAGTATCCCTAAAGATTCCTCTATAAACACTTACAGGCACACCCGCAATAAATGCAAAATTTTTCAATTGCGAGCCATAAACCGCTATACTATTACCTGTAAATGCCAGAATTCTGTAGATTGCTTTTTGAAATCTTTTGTCAAAATCTTCCTCAGGCAGTCCCCATCGTTGGCGAAAGTCATCACTCACAATAGCTCCTCAACCTTCACTCGCCTCTGCTTCGTCGTATCCCGCTCACGCACGGTGACGGTGTCGTCCTCCAGCGTCTGGAAGTCGATGACCACGCAGTGCGGCGTGCCGATTTCGTCCTGGCGGCGGTAGCGCTTGCCGATATTGCCATTGTCGTCCCACATCACCCGGCCAGGGTTCGCCTTGGCGAGCTCAGCGTAGACTTCACGGGCTTTTTCCACCAATTCTGGCTTGTTTTTGAGTAGTGGCGAGACGGCAAATTTGACCGGTGCCAAATGCTCTGGCAGCGCCAAATATACCCGCTTTTCACCGTTTTGCTCGTCCTCACGGTACGCACCCGACAGTACCGCCATCAGCGCCCGCTCGACGCCAAACGACGGCTCGATGACGTGCGGAACAAATTTTGTGTTCGTTCCCTTGACGGTGTACTCCATGCTCTTGCCACTAACCCGCTGGATGTTCATCAGGTCAAAATCGGTGCGATAAGCGATACCCATCAACTCCTCGCGACCGATTGGATAATCGTACTCAATGTCGATCGTCTTTTTGCTATAGTGCGCCCGATCCTCCGCCGGCACGTCCAGCTCGTGGATATGCTCTGGTTTCAAGCCCAGTTCTGCCAAAAACGCATGCGTCGCCGCCAGCAACTCATCAAACGCCTCTTGCCAGTGCTCAGGATCGACGAAATATTCGATCTCCATCTGCTCAAACTCCCGAGAACGGAAGACGAAATCGCGCGGCGCAATTTCATTACGAAACGCCTTGCCCTGCTGAGCGATGCCAAACGGCAAGTTCGGATAGAAACTATCGACGACGTTTTTGAAATTAGTAAAGATACCCTGGGCAGTTTCGGGACGGAGATAGGAAATACTGTCCTTGCTCTCAGTCGCGCCAACGTGCGTTTTGAACATCATGTTAAAGGTGCGCGATTTACTCAGCGGATTGCCATCGGGGCTTTTGATGCCACGCTCAGCGATCGCCGCATCCATCTGCTCCATGGTCATGCCATCTACATCAACGCCGTTGTCCTTGAGAATATGATCGGTGCGATAGCGGCGGTGATTCACCGTATCTTCACACAGCGGATCGACAAAGGTATCCACATGTCCGCTGGCCTGCCAGACCTTCTGATTCATCAAAATTGCTGCATCAACGCCATAGATATCATCGCGCTCGTCAACAAACCGGCGCCACCACAAATTCATGATATTACGCTTCAGTTGTACGCCCAGCGGACCATAATCCCAGGTGCCAGAAAGACCGCCATACACATCTGACCCCTGATAAATAAAGCCGCGGCGCTTGCACAGGCTGATAATATCTTCCATTTTTGCTTGACTCATCACACAACCTTTCCCCATGTTGGCAACATGGCGATTCATTAACTAAGGTTTATTATAGCATGCTTGACGGTCGCTATTTATTGTGCAACAATCGCACATAGGGAGTATCAATGGTGTTATGAGTCAGGAACAGTACAACACATCGTCTACAGATAAAATTTTTCCAGATTCCCCTGTAATACGTCACCCCCAGGAATACTCATTGGAGGAGGTCCGTAGATTGCTAGAGATTTCTGATAAATACGAAGGAGCGGATGATAGAGCCAGAAGCATAGTCGCCGAAGGGATCCGCGTCACTGGTTTCGCTGCTTTTAGCTCCACAAGCCCGCTAACAGCTCAGGAGCAAGGTAAAATTAGAGAATACTTTGGGCAATGGATGCTACTCAGAGATCAACTCTCAGGACTCATCACCCCCTATGAACACAATACTTTTCTCTCGGCAAAGCGTAATTTTGACTCTGCCTGCACCAGTAAAGTGTCCGACCAAGTAAAGGTGGCCTTCCTAGATCAAGCACTAGAAGATGCTCACAGTGTTTACGCCAGTCAAACCAAAAGAACAGATATTTCTTTTAGTTCCGTCCTCAATAAAATATTCCTAGCGCGCACGTTACGCGATCTCGCCGCGATGGGTCGATTTGATGACGACGCTAAAAGAAGCGCGGTTGCCTTGCTCTGGGAATGTGCCGATGAGATTATCAAAATAAGTAAGCCAGATCTCGAGGTGGAATATTGCAAGGAGTCCTATTTATATGAGATTGAATATTTCCGTGGCCAATACTCGGAAGAGATAGAGATTAACCCCGAAGAGAACCCCGATATTTCAACACATAACATACTCACCAAGCTTAATCAGTCGGATATTGAGTCCGGGCAAAACCCTAATACTTTCATGGAATCTGCCTTCTCCCCCCTACGGAAAGCAATTGTAAAGCATGCTCTAAAAGACACAGTTACACCGCCGCATGCTGCCTAGTCACCAGCCAGCAACTAGCGATGACCGTGCCGAGGCCGCCGATGTGGGTGAGATTTTCTAGCGGCTTGGCTTGAATGAGGCGCAGCAGCTTGATGTGATCGGCCGTTAGGTCACCCTGCTCGCTTGGCCTTAGGGCTTTTTCGCTTGGATCGTACATGTATGATTTATCGCTCGTGAGCATCCACCCGGCCACGTCGGTGCGTAGATTAAGCTCGTCACCCAGCAACCCAGCGTACTGCATATAAAACCACGTCTCGATCAGCAGCCGATCAACCGCCGGCCGATCAAGCCACGCCAGCACCTGGCTGAGCACCGCGAACCACTCCGGCCCGTCAACGGTCTCGGTCGCCTGCGCCACCAGCTTGAGCGCCTGGTAGGCAAACCGCATCCGCTCATAATCCTCGAGGATATGCCGATAAAACGCACTGAGCCTGGCACTGGTCAGTAGTCCCAGCTCGCCGCGGCCCGAACGGATCACCACGTCGCACAGCGCCAGGAGTTCAATGCCGCCAGCCAGCTTGCTCCGCTCGCGACGCACCCCCTTGGCGATCACCGCCCGCCGCCCCTGGGGCGTTAGTAGCTGTAACACTCGATCAGCTTCTGCATAGTCCGTCCGTCGGAGCACAATTGCCTTCAGCCGCTCACCGTCTTTCATTCAGTCTCCTCGCCCAGTGCACTGAGCGCCGCCCGCACGTCGTCGGGCGTCATTCGCGCCTTGTCGAGCACCGCCCGCACGCCAAATGGCCGCAGCTGATCAGGGTCAAGCACTACATTACTACACACCGCCACCGGCAACCGTGCCAGATCCTCATGGCTTTGCAGCTCATTCAGTAGCGCCATCCCCGTCTCACCCGCCAGCAGCATATCAAGCACCAAGCCATCCGGCTGCCACTCATCAATCATCGCCATCGCCTGCCCGGCCGCTACCACTGTTCGGGCTGTATAGCCCGCCTCCAGCGCATACCGCTCCAGCACTGCCGCCCACTGCGGATCGTCCTCGATGATCAGGAGTTTTTTCATAATAAGCTCATCTGCTCGCTGAGCGGCACATCAACATAAAACGTCAGTCCGTCTCGGTGGCGTATCAGCCCGATCTGCCCGCCCATCGCCCGTGCAAACGTTGCAGCGATATACACCCCGAGGCCGCTGCTATCCGGCCGGGTTCTGACTGATTTGTGCATAGTCATCTCATCCACCAGCCGCCGATACTCAGCCAGGCTCATCATCGGCCCAAAATCCCGTACGCCCAGCCGCACCATCGTCCCTGCCTGGCGAACAGTCACGTGAATTGCGGCCCCAGCCTCGCTGTAGCGCATCGCATTATCGAGAAAATTCATCATGATCCGCCCGAGCAGCAATGGGTTGGCCACCACCAGCCACTTCTTGCCCGCCCGCGGCCACGTCACCCGCCGGTCATACAGCCGCAGCATGTCGCGTGATTGGTGCGCCAATTGGACTAGCAGTGCCAGTGGATTAACCGGCTCCAGCGGAAATAGCGTCGGCTGCACATTCACGGTATGCGCCAAGTCCTGTACCAAAGCCAGCGATCGCTCCGCCGTCAGCGTCACTCGCCGCTGCATCAGTTGCGCCTCGGCTGGACTAAGCCCACCATCCTCAATCAATAAACTCATCTGCCGAATCAACGCCAGCGGCGCCTTCAGCTCATGCGCCGCCACCGCTATGCTCGGCATCGCGGCAAACTCCTTATCACTCCACTGTGGCTGCGCCATATACCTCTAGTATAGCAAACCGAGGCGCCAAAAAGAACCGCTGCCGCTCCGTATCATTTCACGGATACTGACCGCAGCCGAGAGAGATTACTGGACGAATTTCACCGTCTTAAGGATGGCCTCAAAATCTGGCTTGAACGTATCAGCATCGGTTGAAAAACGCAGCGTCTTGTCGCGCACCTTCATCAGTACCACCGAGCCGCGCAGATCCTTGCTAAACGCACCATCAATGCGTGTCGCGGTGTTGCCGTTATATTCGACGCTACTCGAGGTTAAATCACCCTTTTTCAGCAGGCTGGCGTACTGATCTAGCGTCTTGTTGAAGTCACTGTTAAGAATCTCGAGGCGCAGCGCAAACTTGTTTTGGTTGCTACTATGTGTGTTCGTTGGTGGCACAATAACCGGGTGGAGATATGCTTTATAATCACCGCGATCACCGCCGTCAGCCGCTACGTAAACACTCCAGGTCTTTGGATACATAAATGAGACGCGGCCGTACTGCTCGGGGCCGACAAATTCAATGCGCGGGTTTTTGGCCTCTTCATTAAATTTCTCGCGGTCAGCCTTTGATTGCTCTTCGCGCGCCTTGGCCGAAGCCACCGCCATCCGGCTCTCGACCGCAGTTTTTTCCTGTGAATATGCCAGGTACGCCCAAATTGCCGCGCTACCAGCCGCCACGAACAGCACGATTGCACTAATCGCCACAATCATCCAGCTATTGACATATCCCTGTTCCATCTCTGTTTTTCTACTCATATGCATCAGTATAGCTTATGCTTCGGGCGATGTAAAGCCTCCCGGCAGCCGATAGAGAAAATAGCCGTGGTATTCTTTTGTCGGCTGCGTGCCAGGGACAGAAAATCCGTAGCTCACGAAAGTCAACGGCTCGGTTTGGGCGGCAGTTTGACGCCTAGCCAGCTGAAACATCTTTGCAATATCGCGACCATCGCCAAAGGTGTACATCACTGTCACCTTGTCGAGCACCGGCCGCCGCCAGATATTCGCCCAGTGCACCTGCGCGCCCGGTAATTTTCGCAGCCGCCAGCGTGATATCAATACCAGGAACGGATTGATCTCATAGCCAATTGCCCGTGCGCCCTGCTGGGCTGCGGCCATCAGCACCACGCCATCGCCCGACCCGATATCAAGCACGATATCACCCTTACCGAGTGGCAATGCCTCGGCAAATAACCGTCGCACTTCACGCGACTTTGACGGCACATATGGCGCACCAATCAGTGCTGGCAGTGCAAAGATCATCAGAATCGCCCCGCCAAGCCACGCAAGCCATATCACGCGCTAAAATCCTCGCTGAGCACTGTAATGTCATGCTGCATATCGTCCAGCGCCGCCGTAATGTCTTTCGCCAGCTGCCGCGCCTCAGCAAACCGCTGCTTGGCCTCGTCCAGATTAAATTCCTCGCCCTGGAACCACGCGATGCGCTCGTTCAGCTCCGCCATCATCTGCTCAATCGTTTTCTCGTTTGTTTTATCGCTGTTCACTACTCTCAATCCTCGCTTTCATAATCATATATTTTGTTGTAATCTTTACAATACTACCAATCTGACGATTGCCGCTAATCATCGCGTAACCGCGCCGCAGCACCATCTCTGGGTCGTACTCAGCAATCATTCGTTGTTGCGACAGTACCCTATTCATAGCGATCTCGACGCGCTGCGACCACTGTTCGAGAGCTGTTTGTTGCAACGTTGTGACACGAAGGTGCTGCTCCTTAATCTGCTGCTGAATCACCTCTGCCACGCCGCCCAGCCGCAGCGCTAACTGCCGCCTCACCTCGTGTTTATCCGGAAATAGCAGCTGCGCAGCATTACTCGGCGTGGCCGCCCGCACATCGGCCGCCAGATCGCACAGGCTCTCGTCAACCTCGTGCCCGATACCAGTCAGCACCGGCACGCGGCTGCCAGCCACCGCTCGCACCAAGCATTCGTCATTAAAACTCGCCAGATCTTCTGCGCTACCGCCGCCACGAATCAGCACAATCACCTCTGGCGGCTCCGCCAGCTGATTACAATGAGCAATCGCCCGCACCGCCTGATCGGCCGCACCGTCGCCCTGGACCTTCACGTTAGCGACGATAAACTGCACCCCGCCCCAGCGTTCACCAGCAATTTTCATAAAATCTGCGTAGCCCGCCGCCTGGGTGCTGGAAATGACCGCCACGCGGGCAGGATATGGCGGCAAGGGGCGCTTGCGTTCCGTATCAAACAGCCCTTCGGCCGCCAGCTTCGCCTTGAGGAGCTCGGCGCTGCGCTTGAGGTGACCCGCACCCAGCGGCTTGACCTCTTGTACCGTTAGGCTAAACTTACCCTTGGCGGTTAGCTTGGCTGAGGCCCGCACCACCACGCGCATCCCTTCCTCGATCGGCGTTCTGAGCTGCCACGCCATCATGAAACAATTGACCGCGCTCTCGCTGTCCTTGAGCGTAAAAAAGATAAATTTCTGCTGACGCATGGTGAACTCGGCAACCTCACCTTCGACCTCGACGACCGGGACAGCGGTCTCCAGCACCTGATTGACGACCGCTACAAAATCGCTAACGCTAAACCGCGGTGCCATCGTCGTCATCTGGCCGCCCATATTTGATCAGCGCGTGCTGATAGAACATATACCCAAAGACAATTGTCCCCGTTAGTAAAATCACCCGCGTCAGCACAATCCCAGCGATGGCAACGTCCGGCGCCACACCGGTCATGCTCAGAAAAACGATCATAATCGCTTCATATACGCCCGCCCCGCCCGGCGTAAAGGCCACCAGGCTCGCCAGTCCTGCCACGCCGTAGCCGATGATCAGTACTGCTGGATTGACCGACACGCCCAGCGCCCAAAACGCCACGATGAACATCAACACATCAAAAATAGCATAAATCGCGCCCCAGACCAGCGGCTTGATGAGTAGGCGCCGGTGCTCCGATAGCTCCACAAAATCATCATGCATCTCAGCGAAAAACGCTTCAATTTTCGTTGAAACCAGCAGCCGCTTGATCTTGCCCAGTGTTGCCCACCGCACTACCGCGTTGATCAGCCGCGACACCCGCACCGCCGTGTTGTGCATCCGCTTTCGCGACGAGAACATAAAAATCAGCCCAAATGTCAGCGCCAGCACCACTAGCACTAGAAGGAAACTTGACGTCACGATGTAGCGATTGACCTGCCCGTCAATTGACAAGATTAACACCGCCATAATCAGCAGCACCATCAGTGACAAAAAGCCCGTCACGTAGCGGATCACCTGAGCAAATGTCGAGCGCGCCGAGCTGACGCCGAGCTTATGCATCCGCCACGTCGTGTAGGAAATACCGCTGACGCCGCCTGACGGAAAAATGTGATTAACCAGATTTAGCTCCAGCGCAATTCGCGTCTGCTCAAACCGCGAGATATGCCCGATCAGTTTTTTGTCGCGAAGATAGGCAAAAATCATCTCGCCGCCCGCAAAATAGACGATAATTTGAAACGGCACCAGTAGCATCAACAGCCAGATATTTGCTCGGCCAAGTAATTCCCATGCCCGCGCTAGCTCGGCGCGCGACAGAAAAATGATCAGCACCAGCACCGCCAGCGTCACGATGCTCATGATCGTCCGCGGTGATTTACATGCCTCCAAAAACTTCCGTATCCTTTTCGATACCATATCCCCCATTATATCACGCAGTTTTTGCTATAATCAAACCATGTATGTCGCCCTGCTTGGCCGCCAGCCAGAGATCTCGCTCGCCGAACTTGCGGCGGTCTTTGGCATGGATAACGTCAATCGCATCAGCCAGCAATTCGCCAAAGTTCAAACATCTCAATTTGACATTACTACATTGGGCGGCACTATCAAATGTGCCAAAGTAATCACCGAGCTACCAGCCAGCCGCACCGACAAAGCCTCGCTCCTCGCCACTTCGCGCTTCATCATCCAGCATTATCAAGCCAAGTGGGCGCACTCGCCGCATAAAATTACCATCGGTCTCAGCGCTTATAACCTGGCTGTGAGCGCCCGCGACATCCAAAAAACCGGCCTCATCCTCAAATCATCCCTGAAAAAATCGGGTACTAGCCTCCGTCTCATCCCGAACGACCAGCCCGCCCTCTCCACCGCCACCGCGCACAATAACAAGCTTGGTAGCTCACCCTATAAAGTCGAGCTGCTCCTCGTCAAAACGACCGACCGCCGCCTGATCATCGCCGAGAGCCGCGGCGTCCAGAATATCACCACCTACACCCGCCGCGACCGCCATCGCCCTAGGCGCGACGCCTTCGTTGGCATGCTGCCGCCTAAACTGGCGCAGATTATGCTAAATTTGGCGCTGGGTGCCGGGCCGCTGACCGGTCAAAGATCGTACGGCAATTCTGTGACAAGGTCGGCTTCCAGCCTCTCTGATAAGCCGATGGTTCTGCGGACGGCGTTGCCGGATGCATTCGACTTGGAGGAGACGGCTGGAAGCCAACCTGTTGTGACAATCCTCGACCCCTTCTGCGGCACCGGCACCGTCCTGCAAGAAGCGTTACTCGCTGGCTACGACGTCGTCGGCACCGACCTCAGCCAAAAAATGGTTGATTACACCACCGAAAACCTATCGTGGCTGCAATCGACCTTCACCACGCCCAGCCGCGTTATCGACATTCATCAAGCCGACGCCACCACGCACCGCTGGCCAAACAGCACGCACCTCGCTGCCGTCGTCTGCGAAACTTACCTTGGCCAGCCCTTTTCCGCACCGCCCGCACCCCAAAAACTAGCGGAAGTTGTCGGTAACTGCAACCACATTATCACCAGCTTCCTCACTAACATCCGCTCGCAGTTAGCGCCAAACACGCCGCTGTGTATCGCCGTGCCAGCGTGGTACGACGCGTCCGGCCAGGCCACTCATCTGCCGCTGATAAAGCACCTCCAAAAGCTCGATTATCACCATCTCAACCGTCGTACGCCACTCATCTACCGCCGCCCTGACCAGGTCGTCGCCCGCGAGCTACTTATCTTGCTGGCTGTCCAAGCACCGGACGATTGAGCTGTAGCGCCGGATCATAGTTTGCGAGCTGCCCCAAATGACCCACCAACTCATTCTCCAAAAGGTCAAGCTGCGCTCGACGCGCCTCTGCCATTTGCTTGGCCGCAGGAGGAGCAATTGCATCCCGGTAATACCGCTGACATGTCGCTAGTAAATCTCCGGCGCTCAGGCCGATTCGTTGCTGATTCAACGCCATGATCAAAAACGCCAAGGTCGGCCGCGCCTGCTCGGTTATTTCCGTCGTCATTTGTTGATCGGTATCAGCAAACATCTCTCGCCCAATCTGACCTAGCAGTCCATCCACCATATTCGCTCCAGCTGACGCATACCGCCCCTCACCCGTAGCGTAGTGCTCCAGCGATTCAGAAAGTGCGACCCCCATCTTTACTATCGAACTACTCTCGCGTCGCAGTATCGCTGCGATTGTCTCTTCTGATGTCGTCCGGCCATCCACGCCGTGCTTAGCAATTTCCGCTGCTGCCGCCTGTACTGTGTGCAGTGCCTGCAGCGCCTCTCCGTAGCGAGGCATTTTTAGAGAGTCGTGCACAGCACCACCGAATGCCACTGCACCAGCGCCCAACAGACCTACTAATAGCGCTCTTCTATCCACTTGTCTGTTGAAAATAGCTTCCATTGTCGTCATATTCTGCTCGTTCATAGCCCCTAGTTATATAACACTTGGCTAATCAAGTAAAGCCCCTTGACTTTTTATCAGCCGTCACTTATACTGATACGGATTAGGTTTAGAAAATTTAAGGAGTTTCAATGTCAAAAGTCAAAGCTGGTGGCTCAAGTAAAAACATCCACAACAACCCTGGCCAACGCCTCGGCGTTAAGCGTTTCGGCGGCCAAAAAGTTAACGCCGGCGAGGTACTCGTCCGCCAAACAGGCGCTACCAAGGTCGCCGGTGAGGGCGCGTACATGAGCCGCAACTACACCATCCACGCCGCCAAGTCCGGTGTCGTCACCTTTAAGCGAGTCAAGAAAACCAAATTCACCGGCAAAACCGAGCGACGAACTCAAGTCTGTGTCGGCTAACCTACCGGTTTAACTAATTTCGTTTTATACCTGCAACCTCTGCTAGGTAGATGTTGCCAATACCCAGAATATTAGCCGCTGTCCAGCGGTGCTGTCCACGAACAACGCTTCCAGTACTTTCGTCTATTTCTACTGGGTCATGTGGCGTTCTCTTGAATGTCCCATCAAGCATCGACAGTGCAATCAATGCAACCGCTTCGTGGCTCGAAACATTAGGGTAATCATATCCGGTATAGTTTATGTTTTTTTGCCCATTTCTCAATACTCGATCCGGTAAAGCTATACTACTGCTTTCTAGCTTCTGTAAGATATACTCACCTAGCTCAACCCTCAATTCATTATTCTCGCGGATTAGCTCGTGCATGTCCTCAGTACGCCACCGTTCAGGGGTCGCATATTTTTCGACGATAGCTTTTACCTCTCGATCGCTCAGCTGACACGCTAATACTGCATCACCGAGGCTCTCACCAGTCACCTTTAATCGTGTATCAAGATCATTACCAAACCTATCCCTACCCCGTGAAGTCGGCCTCGCAAAGATCAGTTCATGACGCCGCCGTTCTGGATCCACCGCCGCACTCTGCTCACCAAAATTCCGCAGATCATCCCACTGACTGCTCGGCTGGCGATAGTACTCGACCGTCGTACCGTTTGTCGATGTATCGACAATAGTCAATCGACCGTCCTCATCGCACATAATTTTGATATGGCAACGAGAAACGGATACATTATTTAGCTCCGGAAACCGTTCACATTCACTTTTTCTCCCCACCACAACTGAATTATGTGGACGAATACCCTTTATACCCTGACCATGTTCAAGGTCAGGATCTTCAGATACGACTAGAAAGCGGCAGGTTGGATCAATGGTATATCCGTCATTACTATAATTATTCTTTGTAGCCTGATCACTATATACCAGCCGACCACTGTGTGACACGGGCCAATCACTCACATTGAGAATGCGCAGTCGGACCGGATCAATACCCTGTGACGCAGAGCCGCCAAGTAATAGCGCAATCTCGGACGGCATCTCTTCAGGCGAAAACGAGATAGCCTCACCCTTTTTTAGCTTTTCCCCAATCAGGGTGTCGTCAATTTCTGGTACGTGTCTATAGTTATCATGCACCACAATAGCTAAATACTATCATGTATTCGTCTCGTTGTCAATGACCCTATCCGTCCTATTGTAGTATTGCCGGCTGTATCCATTTCTTTAGCCGCCTGCCCTGCTCTGCAACCGCATTGCTGCTGCGCCCACCTGCAACGCGATCATCAGTATATCTATCAACCTGACGATACAACTCACGACCCGCGACTATCAGCACGGTAAAAATATCGCCTAACATTTGATCATCAGACTTTTCACTCTGCAGTGCGTAGAAAAATGCCATATCGTCTACCAGCTCGATATCAAAGAGAGATGACTGATCGACCAGCGCCGCCATAACATCGGGCGTCAGTATGTAGCGTACATCGACCTCATACTGCTTTGGTGCGTATAGCGTGAAGTACTTGTCAAAATCGCCCTCTAGACTGATGCGCTGACTATTCGAAATAACTACCGGCAGATTACTAATCAGCGCCCTGCCTAGCAGTGTACCATTATTGGATATTGAGTCCAGCACCAAATGCGGCACCTGACGAGGTAGACGCAGCCCAGCGTAGTACCAGCTATACGTTCGCCGATGCTTACCGTTACCGACCGTATATTCATAGCGACCGACTTCTAGCAGCCGCTGCCCGGCGTGCTCATACGACAACACGCCGCGATAATGCCGCGAATAGCCGACATCAAATACCAGTCCCGTGCCAATTGCGCCATTTTTACCAATCGGATCATACACTAGCCCGCAACGAGACGCAAAATCAGCCATTCGTACATGCCGACGTATCGCCCGCTCTGAGGCACGGAAAAAGACCATTATTGACGCGGCAGCGAGGATGCTAATCATCACTACCAAAACGAGCCAGCGCGCCACTAGTGGCATCAAAACAGCGAGCCCAACACAAAAGACAACCCACGCAACTGCCAGTAATACCATATCAGTCGGTGACACATCAAACCACAACGACCAACGAGAATACCCCGTGCGCCGCCGATACTCCTTTGTCTCTGTCGACGGAACCGGACGGCTCAGCACTGCCAGCGTCTCTGCAGTGAGGTTTGGCAACCATTCCATGCCCTTCATTATACCAAACTAGACGGATAGCCCGCCAGCTATGACACACCCAAATGATGCTTGACCCGCGCTACCACGTCGCCGATCACCACCTGTGACTTGACGAGATATTCATCTACGCCCAGCGCCTCCGCCCGCTCTCGGTCTTTCTGCTGGCTGAGCGCCGTCAGCATGATCACCCGCACGTTGGTCGTTTCTGGCGTATTGCGCAGGATATCGAGCACGTCAAAGCCGCTAATTTTCGGCATCATAGCATCCAGTACGATCAGATCCGGCCGAAACGCCACCGTTGCCGACAGCGCGTCCTCACCATTATGCACCTCACGAATCTCAAAGCCCTCCAGCTCCAGCCGCGACCGATAGACTGCCGCCAGTGCTGTATCGTCTTCAACCAATAGTATTTTTTTCCTGTGTTGCATATCGTTACCCTCCCTTTTTGAGCCTATACACTCTTTGCTTTTTCCAATTGTGGATCGCGTCCATTATCTGCCGCCCCAGCCGTCATCTCGACCTTAATATCTGGCTCGATACCCGACTTGTCAATATTCTTGCCATGCGGCGTATACCAGCGCGCCTCGGTCACTTTTAGAACCGAGCCATCCGCGAGATCAATCGGCCGCTGCACACTGCCCTTGCCATAAGTTTTTTCGCCAACCAGCGTCGCCTTGCCGTGATCCTTGAGCGCCCCCGCCACGATCTCGCTGGCGCTGGCACTACCACCGTTAATCAACACAACCGTCTTGATATCACCGAGAAGCGGCTGGCCGGTCGATTTCTCCGTCGAGATAACCTGCTCACCGCGCCGTTGGGTCATTACCACCTCATGATTGAGCCACAACCCCGCTAACGCCTGTGCGGCCGCCACCGTACCGCCAGGATTTCCTCGAAGGTCGAGGATGACTTTCCTAACACCTGCCGAGCGAAACTCCTCGGCGGCTTGGCGCGCTTGCTTGCCGGTGTCATCATTAAAGCGACTGACCGTCAAAATACCAATCTCACCATCAACCTTCCACTCGGCAGCCGGCGCGACGACCTCCTCGCGTGTCACCGTTATATCTTTACGCTCGCCGCCACGCGACAGCACCAACTTGACCGTCGTGCCAACGTCGCCACGAATACGCTGCACCACTTGATCAACCGGCATATTAGTCACCACCGTGTCATTGACCTTGACGATGGCATCACCAGCTTTGACGCCCGCCTTTTCGGCTGGGCTATTCTTTAGCGGCCGGATGATCGTCGGCACGTTATGCCGCTTGGCAATTTCCGCCCCGATACCGCCACCAATATTGCCCGACAAGCTCTTCTCAAACTCCTTGGCTTCATCCGGATCCATGTACGCCGTGTGCGGATCGCCCGTCGCTGCCACCATACCGCGCGCCGCCCCACGCGTAAGTGCTTGCTCATCCAAATTACCGTCATAATGAGCCTTTAGCTCACGGTACACGCGCTGCACCGCTGATAAATCCAGCGACCCCGTTGCTGTTCTGAGACCAAACAGCGACCCGACCTGCGCCACGATCAGATCCGACCGCGTCCCGGCCGCAAAACTCACAATCGCGATCAGCAGCCCGCCCAAAAACAAGCGAGCCCGCGTTCCTACCCTCCGTTGCTCTGTCATATATCTATTGTACACAAAAACCCCCGCTGATGCGAGGGCTTTATTGACTCATCGTGCTATTAAAAATACACGTAGGTTAGGCCCGAAGCTGAACGCGTATACCTCCGATACAGACCGTCCCACGCTAAGTTATAGTCACTGACCGTAATCGTGCCGTCACTATTGACTGATTCAACATACATCACGTGTCCATAATAACCAACGTGCATTACCGCTGCCGCGCCAGCCTTTGGCGTCGAACCGCTCTGAATGCCGTATCGCGCCGCTGTTGATGGCCATTGGTTAGCGTTACCCGCACCACCAAAGTTTGGCACAAACCGACCAGTGCTATGGATCTTCCAGGCCACATAGCTCACGCATTCACGCGTATATAGACCCCATGGATCGACGTAGGCATCTAATGGTGCATTTGCCCAGGCACCTGGATAGCCGCCACCGCCCGGGATACCACCCGGAATTGATACCCCGCCAAGCGCTCGCCGGTTAGCCGCCGCCTGCTCTTCGCGTAGTTTCGCCGCTTGATTATTCCGCTGCGTCGCCAGGGCCGCGTAGGCATTTTGGTCGTTCTTGGTGTCATTAACCAGCTTGGCTTGCTCTGCTTGCTTGGACGCTAGTTGCGTCTGCTGAGCTTTCTGGTCTTTGAGCACATTCTCAACTGACTTTTTATTTTCTTCTAGTTTTGCCTGCAGCGCCTTTATTTCCTTGATCTTATCGTTCAGTGATGATCGCAAGCTACTGCGTTGCTCCTGCTTATCAACATAATCACCGATCGACTTGGAGCTAGCCAGCATCTCAAGCGGCGAAATCTGATCATCGAGGTAAATATCTGACAAGATTTTGCCCATGACCTTACGGCTTTTCTCAATTGCCAGCTTATTCTTGGTAATCTCCGCGACCAGTGCGTCATGCTTTCGCTGACTTTTGGCAATTTCTGTTCGGATCGAATCAATCTGCGCATTAATGCGCCCCAGCTCCTCCTCCAACGTCGCCGCCATCGTCCCGAGGCGATCAGCCTCGTTCTGCGCCTGCCGCGCCTGCCGGTTGAGAGCATCAATCTCCGCGTCATAGTCACGCGCAAATACGTGTGGGCCAAGCTGGAATACGCCAGCGCCCAAAACAACAGCACTAACCGCCACGAGAGCTGCCCGTGTGGCTCGTGATGTTGAAACTGGTGTGGTGGACCGTATCTTCATTACTTCTCATTCTAGCACAAGCAACATATGGACGTCAAGCGTCTTGGTTCAGTAAATATTCAGGGGTCAGCGACAAAATAACTTATAATTTTAAGTATTTGCGCGTCGCAATCAATGACGAGACGATACCGATCACCGCACCAATCATAATCATCGCCAGCACTACCAGCCCGGCATACGTCGTGCCAATATTCATCAAATTATCCATCGGCAGCCGCACCGCCAGCTTGTCATGCGCCGAGAACAACAACAGATACCCGACTCCTGAGGCCACCAGTGCCGCGATAAATCCATACATAACTGCCTCGACGATAAACGGCCCGCGAATAAATCCACGATCAGCGCCGATCAGCTTCATCATCTGGATCTCGTCTTTACGGTTAAAAATTGCCATCCTGATGGTGTTAAACACCACCAGTGACGAAATCACCACGAACACCACCGTAGCGATCGAGCCGGCGATACTGGCAAACCGCACCCAATCACCGATGGCGTTGATCGCATCACGCCGATCACCGATGAACGACGGTTCTTTGGTCGGATCTTTGTGCTTCTTATACAGCTCGTCATGCTTCGTAAACTCAATCAGTGCCCGCTGATCGTTTAAATCCTTGAGCGAAGCCCGAAGCGATGCTGGCATTTCGTTACTTGATTCCTTGATCGCCTCGAGAGTTGCTGGATCATTCTTATACTTCTCGATTTGCTCCTGACGCGCCTGCTCTGCCGAGATATACGTCACCTTTTCGACATTCTGGAGCTTGCTCAGGCGCGATGTCAGCTCGTCGATCACCTTTTGCTCGGTTGAACCTTTGAGGAAAATCGACATATCGGACTTGCGCGAAATTGTATCGACCGAGTCAACCAGCACCTGGCGAGCAGCCATAGTAACGGCAATAATGAGCAGCGTCACCGCCATCACCGCAGTCGCTGCGATCGTCAGCCAGGTATTACGGCTAAAATTATTGATACCATACCGGCACATTCGCCAGAACGTCAGCACCCGACGGCGACGCTGCCGCGTGCGCTTGAGAACTTTAGGATCGACGCGCGCCTTGGCGGCGGCTTTACGTGAGATATCGGTCATTGTTTGTAACTCCCCTTGGCTTGATCAGAGGTGATTTTACCGTGATCAATGGTGATCACCCGGCGTTTGAGCTTATTGACAATATCGACATTGTGCGTGGTCAGCAGCACCGTGGTGCCGTATTTGTTAATTTTTTCCAGCAAGCGCACAATATCCCAGCTATGCTTTGGGTCAAGGTTACCAGTCGGCTCGTCAGCGATCAAGATCTTTGGCTGCCGAACCACTGCCCGGGCAATCGCCACCCGTTGGCGCTCACCGCCAGACAGTTGGTTTGGGAAATTCTTTTCCTTACCTTTCAGCCCCACCAGCTCGATCACCTTTGGCACTGTTGATTTGATCTCACGATTAGTCATGCCGGCAATCTCCAGCGCAAAGGCCACATTCTCAAACACCGTCCGATTCGGCAAAAGTTTGAAATCCTGAAACACCACGCCGATCTTGCGGCGGAGCAGCGGAATATGCTTGTCCTTGAGCGTGTCATAATCAATCCCACCAACGACAATCTTGCCGCCAGTCGGCTTTTCCTCGCGGGTCAAGAGCTTGAGTAGCGTCGACTTCCCCGCACCTGATGTCCCAACCAAAATCACAAACTCGCCCGGCTTGACATGAACACTCACCCGGTTCAAGGCCGGCTTGTTATCCTTGCCATATGTTTTGGTAACCCTATCTAACAAAATCATTGCCACTAGTATAGCAGATTTTTTAGGATGGTGCGAATCAGCGCAGCAAACCATGCTACACTAGACATATGAAACCTTCAGCCACATTACTCAATCGCCTCAGTATCATGTTTATCGCTCTCAGTATCATTGGAGTCGGGTTAATGATTATCAGTAATCTCAGCGTACCATTCCTACCGGATACGTTTGACGCGGCGCGACCGCAAGATACGTGGTCCTGCTGCGAGGCTCATCGAGAAACTGCCAATGTTTTACGTTGGCCGCTCTTCCTGACTGGCGGTCTACTCCTATTTATCAGCACCGTCTGGGGTATATATTATCTCGGACGTGGACTGCGACAGCTCGTGGGGCAATCACCTGATGAGTCAGCGCAACCTGCCCGGCGCACCTACAGGATACTGGAGATTGGTTTGCGACTATTGGCGCTACTTATGGTCATATCGCTTGGCGCCACGCTTATATGCCTATTCCTCACCCCCCACGTCACGCTACTACAAGACATAGCACACAGCGGTATTTTCGTATATATCATGTACACTGCGACTGGACTGCTCCTCGCTACCGGCTGTCTCGCCTTGCCGCTTTATACGCTTATTGGCACCAACCGCTGGCAGAACAAGGCAATTACCGATAGTAACAAGTGGCTCGCACGCCACACGTCAACATTAGTATGGTACGGCCTCGCCATGGTGTGCTTTCTAGTGGGCACATGCGCGTGGCTCTATTACATTATCGGCGATGACACCAATCGAAAATATCCGATCGACGTTCTCGTCAGGCAAACCGCTTGGCCGTTTGGCGTACATTTCTTGTCCGTCATGGTCATCAGCCTCACCGCCTTTGCTGTGATGATCACCATTGCTGTCTTTCGTCAGCCGCGCGACTCACGCAAATAAGCCGTCATAAACTCATCAATATCACCATCCAGCACCCCTTGGGCGTTGCGGTTCTCGTGCTTGGTGCGAGTGTCCTTGACCAGCGTGTACGGATGTAGGACGTAATTTCTGATCTGGCTACCCCAGTTGGCTGACTCGCCAGCCCTAAGCTCAGAGAGCGTTTCGGCGTGCTGCTCCAGCTTCATCGCGAGCAACTTGGAGCGCAAAATCTTCAGCGCCGTTTCTTTATTCTGGATCTGCGAGCGCTCATTCTGAATCGCCACGGTAATGCCCGTCGGCACATGCGTCACCCGCACCGCCGAGTCGGTAGTGTTCACACCCTGGCCGCCCTTACCGCCCGAACGATACACATCAATCCTCAGATCACTCGGGTCAATCGCAATTTCATCCGGCGTATCAATCTTTGGCAGCACTTCCACCAGCGCGAAGCTAGTCTGGCGCAAATTATCAGCATTAAACGGACTGAGGCGCACCAGCCGATGCACGCCGTTCTCTGAGCGCAATTTTCCATACGCAAACGGCCCAGCAATCTCCAGCACCGCTGTCTTTATCCCGGCATCATCATTGGTCGAACGCTCCAGCGTGTCAGCTTTCATCCCGGACTTCTCCGCCCAGCGCAGATACATCCGCTCCAGCATGGCCGCAAAGTCCTGAGCGTCCAGCCCGCCCACGCCCGCCGAAATTCGTACTACCGCCTCGCGGTTATCATATGGGCCGCTAAATAATAGATCAGTCTTGCGCCGGGTAAATTCTTGCTCTAATGCCGCCACCTGCGCCTCAAACTCCGGCAATAAATCATCGTCGCCCAGCTCCATCAACTCAGCAATATCCGCTAGCTGCACCCCCAGCGTCTGCCACGGCTCGACTGTCTGGCGCAAGCTAGCCGCCTTTTTAGCCAGCGCCTGCGCCTCGTCCGGATTATGCCAAATCTCCGGCTGGTTAAGCCGCTCATCCAGCGCCGCCATCTCTTGCTCCAGCGCCGCAAAATCCAGCGCCGCCTTGGCCTGTTCTACTTCTGATCGCAGAGTTTGGATGCGTTTTTTGAGTGGTTGCATGGATACCATTGTAACAATTTTGCTATACTTTTTGTATGGAGATCGGCATATTTGATACGGGAACTGGCGGCGAATTAGTAGCAAAGAGGCTGAAAAAATTACTGCCGCAACATTCGTACATCACGGCGATTGACCGCGAGCACGCACCGTACGGTAATCGTTCGCCAGAAGAAATTATCATGCTAACCGATGCCGCCATTCAGCCGCTGCTGTCGTGCGATATTATCGTTCTTGCATGTAATACTGCCACAGCCATCTCCATCCAGCCACTACGACAGCACTATCCAAGTGTCCACTTCGTTGGCTTTGAGCCAATGGTTAAGCCGGCTGCAGCACTAACTAAATCACGTCATATCACTCTACTAGCAACAAATGCCACCAAGCAAAGCCAGCGCCTACGCGCACTTATCAACCAATATGCTAGCGATGTTCACATTGATACGCCAGATACTAGCTCGTGGGCATACATGATCGATCAAGGCTTGACCAACGATATCGTGCTTAATGAAGTAGCAACCAGTGTCGCACACGGCAGTGATATCATCATCCTCGGTTGCACGCATTATTTAGCACTTGAGGAACGAATGAGGCATCAATTTCCTCACTGCCTCATTATTGAACCTACCGCAAACATCGCTAAGCGTATTAGTGATTTCGCCAATTAGCTGCTATACTACCCCTATGCATCAAGATATCGCTACCATTCTCGTAACTACTGAACAAATTAATGACGCGGTGGCACGGCTCGGTCAAGAGCTGACCAGCGAATACCGCGACAAGAATCCGCTCGTCATCGGCGTCCTGCGCGGTGCGGCACCGTTCATGATTGATCTGGTGCGCGCCATGGATTGCTATCTGGAAATTGATTTCATCGACGTCTCCAGCTACGGCGACGCGACTGAATCATCCGGCGCAGTTACCGTTCTCAAAGACATTGACAGCGATGTTGCCGGGCGGCATGTTCTGCTGGTCGAAGACATCGTCGATACCGGCCGAACGCTAGAAAAATTGCTAGAATTATTCTCTGGTCGCGGCGCAGCCTCAGTCAAAGTCTGCTCACTGCTCGACAAACCCGAACGGCGTATCGCCAACGTCGCCGCCGATTACGTCGGCCTGTCAGTCCCTAACGAATTCGTCGTCGGCTACGGCCTAGATTTCCGCCAACAATACCGAAACCTACCGTATATCGGCGTGTTGAAGCCTGAGGTATACAAGAAATGAGTATCCTATTCACAAAATGACGACCGAACAATTGCCAGTAGAGCCCTAAAACCTCCCTCGGGAAAATAGCTCAGGCCACTGGAGGTGGACCCTAGCCGCTGCACATATCGTGGGTCATAGACCAACATAGTATTGCCATATATACTATTGAAGCTTATTTCTTGTTCACCACCATTAGGTGATTTATTACTTGTCCTTAGCTGCGCCAAGTAGGTAACCCGTGACATATCTAAATTATTTACCCGCACCACTTCAGTCTCATTATGTTCACCCTGATAGGCTAGTCGTGAGGAATAATCCCTATCGGTTCCCGCCATCAGAACTCGCGGAAGCCTCCTACCATCAAAAAAACGAGTCAGCAGCAGGCCAGATTGAATGATCTTATGAATATCGGGGTATTCCTTCTCTGGATATTTAGTGGCCAATAAATCACGCAACGCCCCTTGTCTTATCTCGCTGCCTTCAGTATACATTATTGAGAGAGGACAAGCTTCACCTTTTTCGCCCATCGTGGTCTCATCAATACCGGTCAGATCAACTTCGGGACTATATGGATGAACACTCGTATCGACATAATCATCATAGCCTATGTACTGCTCCGTCAGTCCAGGATTACCAAAGCTAGGTGTGGTAAATATATTCCTCTCATCCGGGTATTTCATATCGCTAATATCTATATCCGATGTATTAAATTGACACTTTGGCGAAAATTCTTTCATTCTATGTTTCCTTTTTTGATTCTAACTTATGGTAACATCTAAATAATTTTTTGTCAAATAATCCCTCTTGCCGCCGTCACAAATTGCTCGCCGCGGTCGACGTAATTTTTAAACATGCCAAAGCTGGCGGCCGCTGGGCTGAGGATGACAACATCACCCGGGCGAGATAATTGACCGGCTTGGGCGACGACATCCACCATCGTTGTCTGACCGAGCACCACTGTTGTCGCCGTCACCGATGCTTGACGCAGTGACTGCTCAATCTTCGCCGCATTTGCCCCGATGATAATCACCGCCCGCACCGTTTGTTTGGCAATCTCCGTGGCCATTTCATCATAATCCGCCCCCTTGTCGTACCCGCCGACGATCAGTACTTTCGGCGCTTCAAACGCCCGCAGCGCCGCGATGGCACTGCCTGGCGTGGTAGCGATACTGTCATCGTAATACTTCACACCGTTTTTCTCAGCAACGAATTTTAATCGATGCGGCAATCCTGTGAAGCTCTCTAACCCAGCCGCATACTGCTCGTCAGTCACTGTGATCGGCAATTCCGTCACTGCGCTCATCGCCGCACAGGCGTTCTCGAGGTTGTGCGCGCCCGGCAGCCGTAAATGATCGGTGCGACAAATCCGCCGATCTTGCACACAGAAGTAACCATCCCGGACATACACCTGATCCTCGTCAGGGATGGCATAGCGGTGCGCGAAATCTAGCGCATCATCTCCGCAATACTCACACGTCGCATGACCCTGCTCATCCAATAGTCCATAAAAGGGCGTAGCAGCTACTTCCTCCGAATATTTATTCGTTGGATGATATAAACATGTATCAATAACACTCTGGTGGCGACGAATATTTTTCTTGGCGTCGAGGTACTCAGCAAAATCCGTATGCACCTCCAAATGGTCCGGCTCAATCATCAACACCACGGCAATGGTCGGCGATTTCTCGAGATCCCACAGCTGAAAACTCGATAGTTCGTACACAACAAAATCATCCTTTGTGATGTTTGGCAGCGCGTCCAGTGCCGGCACACCGATGTTCCCAACCAGATGCACCGTCTGACCGGCCGCCCGCAAGATCGCCGCGATCAGACTACAGGTCGTACCCTTGCCTTTCGTCCCCGTCACGCCAATAATCGGCACTGGACATTTGTCGAAAAACTCATTGGTCGCCGACCATATTTTACCCGACGTTTTGAGCAGCCGCGGTGGCACACCCGGTGCTCGCACCACCATATCGGCATCCTGCAGCTGCTCGGCGAACACCGACTCGCCAGTCCGCACCGTCACGCCATCCGGCGCATTCTCGACCGCTTTCTGGTCAGCGATCACAAATTCAGCATCAGGAAAAACCCGCTGAAAATATCTCAAACTTGATATACCCTCAAGGCCATAGCCAGCGATGATGATCTTCATAGTTTCATTATACCATTGAGTAATACTAAAACAGCCCCTCGAGCTTCTTCTGCAGTCGCCCGAGCAGTTCTTTATCGCCGCTACTCACGCCAGCAAGCACCCAGGTATTTACCGCAAAAAACTCTCGCGCCACCCGAACGATTTGATCAGCAGTCACTGCCAAGATCGCTGTCGGCACGCCCTCATAATTTTTGACGAAATCATCGGCAAAATAACGCCCGGTATAAAAATTACTGATTTGGGCCACCGTCTGCGCCCCCATCTGGTAACGGCCCAGCGCATACGATTTGGCATTCTCGATATCCTCTGAGGTGATCGTTCCGTTCAGCACCCGGCGCAGCTCACGCACGATGATATCGAACAATGCCTCTGCTGTCTCGAGGTTGACCTGGCCGCCAAAGTCCCACGCCGAATCATAAAACCCGACCGAAGTGTCGCTGAACACGCCGTAAGCCAGCCCTTTCTTGCGCGCCGCCCCGAAAATCCGCGAGCTCATCGTCCCGGTCAAAATATGATTCAAGCAGCCCATAGCGTCAGAATCCTCATCGCTCAGCTCACGTGGCAGATTCATCGACCAGCCAAATGTTAGATTCGAAGCCTCCTTGCGGCGGATAAAAATCGGTGCGGCACTCGACAGGTTATCGTGCGGGATGGTAAACCGCTCGCCCGGCTCTAGCTGCCACTGCTCCAGCGATTCACGAATTGTCGCCATCCGCCCAATCAACTTACCAGCCACCACAAACCGCATATTATTGAGCGTATGCGTCCGCCGATGGTGCTCCTTGATGTCTTTTAGGGTAATCGCGTCAATCGTTTTCAGTCGCTGATTATACGTCAAAATATCCTCGCCCAGTGCTTGCTGCACCCGCGGCCACATCACGCGGTTGTGGTTATTGAGATAGCCGGTCAGCTCGCTCCGAACATTACCCTTCTCGGCCTCTAATTCTTCGGCATTAAAGCGCGGCGTAGTAATTGCCAGCCGCTGTAATTCCAAAATCCGATCCCATTCAAAATCCGCGCAGGCCGCCTCGTACACCATTGAATAATCAGAGGTGAACGCATTATGATAGGCACCATTCTTGGTAAACTCCTGCTCATACGCGTGCTCCGAACGAAACTTCTCATTCGCCCCAAACGCCATATGCTCCATGATGTGCGCCGTCTCGTAGATATCCTTGTCGCGGACATAGCGATTGCCCGCCCGAAACTGTACCTGAAAGCTCATCACTGTCGCGTCCGGCACATCAATAAACAGGCCTTTCGCGCCGTTTTTCAATTTTATTTCTTTGACCGTATGTTTCATCTGTCTGTCGCTCTCTGCCCACCGGTTTTAGATTTATTTGCGATTCTTTTTGCGGTTTTGGCGCTGCGGGTCATGTCGAGCACCGTCTCGTAGGAAAGCTCGCCGACTCGGCGCTGGCGAGGACGGAATTGGGGTGAGAGCAGGCTGCGCGTATCGTCGTAACCTCGGAAACGCAGCGCGGCCAGGTCGGCCATCGTGTAGGGCAGATCGACGGTGGAGTAGGGGCGCGTCGCATCGAAGTGCAAGTCGGGGCGCATGCTCCGAAACTCGGGCGAGAGCCAGATGAGGAAGGGCACCTCACACATGTACGACGTCACCTTCTCGTAAGCATGCCCGCTGAAGGGCCGAAACTCGTTCACCTCCTCGCCGTGGTCCGAGAAATAGACGAAGGCCGCGGGCGTGTGCTCACGCTCGATACGGGCGATGAGGGTGGAGAGGAGGTAGTCGTTATATCGGACGGAGTTGTCGTACTCGTCGATCGTGGTGCGGGCCTCGGGCGTGAGGTTGGGCAAAGCGTCGGGGAGCGTATCGTTGAGGCGCGTGAAGAAGTCAAAGTCCGCGGGATAGCGATACTTATATCCGATATGGCAACCCATGAGATGCAGCACAATCAGCCGGGGGCGATCGCCGGGAGCCGTCAGGGCCTGCTCGAAGGACGGCAAGAGGATGCCGTCGGGCGACTTCCGGGCGGAGAGATCGACGGTGTGATCGGCGAGTTTCAAGAGGGCATCGTAGCTGGATGAAGCGTCG
>ERZ773073.290-NODE-290-length-28447-cov-3.926634_pt1 | contig 28447 bp, 27 predicted proteins | sample MGYA00580616_ERZ773073 | MGnify/ENA primary metagenome ERZ773073 (study PRJEB29015, sample SAMEA2737960) | human oral metagenome | biome: human oral; feature: human-associated habitat; material: dental | place: China | collected 2131 ...
TTTAAAACTTTGTTGATTAAAGTTGTTTTCCCAGCGCCAAGGAAGCCGCTGACGATTGTAACTGGAATTTTTTGTGTCATAATTCTTCTCCTTCACCTTTTCCATTTTCTTCAAGTAAATTCATTGTAGCACTCTCTTAAAAATTCTCAAAATAGACTGTTCCAGCATTTGGTTATGAATGTGCTATACTGAAACAGAAAAAACGAGAAAGAGTGTATCGAATGACAAAACAGGAAACACCAAATGCGGCCATTAAGAAAATCGATTGGGCCGAGCAATTCATCAACAAACACTTACAAGCCTTTCGTTGCCCGTATTGTCATGATGCGATGGTTTCAGCCGAACATCATAGTGTCGTCTGCGGGAAGGGGCACCGATTTAATATTTCGAAAAAAGGAACCTTGCATCTGATGAAGCAAAATGCAAATACGGATTATGATGCACCTCTTTTCCATCACCGTTATGAACTTGCACAGAGTGGGTTCTTTGAGTCTTTATTAGAAGCTATCCTACCGCATCTTTCGGGAGAGGAAGAGAAGTTCATTGTCGATATCGGATGTGGGGAAGGTAGTCATTTAGCGTGGCTCTCTAAGCGCGTGAAGGCCCCTTTATGCGGAATGGATATCGCAAAAGAAGGCATTCATCAAGCGTCGATTCATTATGGAAACCAAGCGCTATTCTTCTTAGGAGACTTGGCGAACTTGCCATTTGCGGATGAGTCTTGTGGGACGCTTTTAAATATTTTAACGCCGTCGAACTACCAAGAATTTATGCGCGTATTGGCTCCAGGAGGGACGCTCGTTAAAGTCATTCCTGGTAACGATTATTTAGCGGAATTACGCCAGCAGCTCTACCGTTCAAATCCAGAAAAACAAACGTATTCGAATGCGGATATCTTAGAGCGAGTGCAGTCCGAATGCCCTCAAGTCACGTTTGAAGAGGTACGCTACACGGTGGATTTAACCGAAGAAACCTATCGTCATTTACTCGAAATGACGCCTTTATACTGGGGAGCAAGTGCCGAAGATAAGGCCTATAGCATCTCGCATCCACTCTCCAAAGTAACGGTGCACTATGTCATAGCCATCGTGAAAAAGGGTGAAAACAAACAGTAAAAGTATGCTATAATAGAACTACTAACCGCCAGGAGGATTTACCATGGGATTTAAAGATTTATTTTCTCGTAAAAAAGAAGAACCGAAAGTAGAAGAAAAACCGGTTCAACCAGAAGAAAAAAAGGAAGAGCAAGCAACAGTTGAGCCTGCTCCAAAAAAAGTAGAAGAACAAAAAGAAACTGAAGAACCACGTGTATTCACTGTGGGGATTGAATATGTATACTCTGTTTCAAAAGACTCACCAGATATGGTCGTTGCTGGACAAGTGAACGGAACGGTCAAAGTCGGGGATGAAGTCATCCTTACAAAACTAGGGAGCGACGACGATGAACCGTTTCGAACAGCGGTTTACGGAATTCAAGTCGGTGAAGATCGTGTGATGGAAGCGTCGAATAGAAAAGCCGTTTTATGGGTAGAGAATGCGACAAAATTCTTCCCATATGTCGGAACAGTGCTTCACTCTGAAGGTGTTACTGAAAAACAACTTTATTCTGCATACATCAACGCGTTAGGCGAACGCTTTATCGGGGTTGAAGGTGGCGTATTGACGGATATGGACCGCGCGCATTTAACAGTATCTGACGTAGCCGAAATCTGGCGACTTCTTTTATGGTATTGCAACGCGAATGCGGAAAAAGATACAGATGAAACACGTGAAGAGAACTTCAACAAGATTCGCACTCTTGTCATGATGGTTCGCGACAAATTATTCCTTTTAGATGGCATTTACGCAGTTTACTCTAAGAAAACGGGTGAGCCATACTTATTTGCGAACACAACGAAAACAGATGACGATAACTATGTCACTTCACCGCCAATGGTTCATTTGGTAACGAAGGCGTTTAAAGAAAACTTGAAAGAACAAAATGAAGATACGGAAGACTTAGAACTTCGCTATATCGACAATGGAGAAGACAAAGAAGGGATTCGAAACTTCATTCGAGAAGTCGTATTACTAGATGGTGCGCAAGGGGTTCGCATTCTCTCTGAATATACTGCGATTGCGGCAGAAGGTCTGATTGAGTTTCCAAACTACGAAGGCATGCGTGATGTAGACATTCCTGTAGAAAACCCAGGATTAGTTCGCTGGATGCTGCTTCTAGGACAATTAGGAAAACCAGATACTCCTGAAAAAGAATTCCTTCATGAAATGTACTTCCATTTCTTTGGACAAGAATTAGTGAAAGCTACTTTCATCGTGCCAATGCGCACTCATGGTGAAATTCCACAAGCTAACGAAAACGGAGTGACAAGTTTCAAAGAAGGTATGACATTTGATTTAGCGATGGTCGAAGGAAGAGATAAGGAACAAGCCTTGATGTTCTTCACAGACTGGCTACGATTCCGCCAAAAATTCGGCGAAGAGTGGCAAGGACTCATGCAACCACTTGATGGCAACCTAGGACTCCATGATGTCATCATCAACGGAACAGGAAACCCAGAAGCGGGTGCCTATATTACAGAAAGCATCTTTAACAAAATTAAAGAAGCCCACAAAAAAGACGCATAATGCATAAGGACTCACAGTGTGGGTCCTTATTTTTGTCTCTATAATCGCGAAAAGAGCTATGCTATAATTAAAATGTCAGCTATTAGCAAACGGGAGGAATATGAATGGGATTATTCGACTTTTTATTTGGAAAGAAGAAAGAAAATACAACTGTTGTTTTTGGAGTAGAAGAGAGACTCCCTAATCCAAACAACTTAGAAGACTTAGTCGTTATAGGACTCGTAAGAGGAACGATTCACGTTGGAGATGAAGTCATTATTACAAATTTAGGAAGTGATAATGATAAACCTGCAAAAACTGTCATTTCCGCACTTGAAGACGCGAATGGAGGTCAAGTGAAGAAGGCATCCGGCGACAATGTTGTGGTAACGATTAAAGATGGTAAAAAACACAACGTGTATAAAGGTACAGTCTTGCATTCCGAAGGGGTAAGCGAAGATGATTTAAGAGCTTCTTATCTTTCCGCTATTATTAATGCATTTTTCTTCTGGCAAGGTGGGGTATTAACGGATGAGGATCGTAGACGTTTTTCGATTACGGACCTAATAGAAATATGGAGACAATCTATTCGTTTTTGTGATGATAGTGCTGCACAGCATTCACATGGAACACATGCATTCTATCTTGAAAAAATCCTTCTTTTAATGGAGCAGGTTCGCGCTAAATTATTAACACTCGATGAAATATATGCAGTTTATTCTGTAAAGACTGGAGAACCAGCTTTGTTCATAAATATGACAAGACATAAAGATGGTAGCCTCGAACCAGCTGAAACAATGGTACGTTTAATTCCTGCGGCATATAAAGAGAATTTTACATATCCAGATGAGTTTGTACTCCGTCGCATTGAAAACGGGCCTGATAAAGATGGAATCCTGAATTTCTTAAACGAAGTAATTTTCTTAAATGGAGCTGAAGGAATTCAGTTTGTTTCAGATGAAACGTCAATTAATGCAAAAGCACTAATAAAATCCCCGGATGTTGAAGGAATGAGAGAGGTTGATAAACCGATAATGAATCCTGAGGTGGTTCGTTGTTTACTAATGATAGGCCAAATTAGCGATACTACTACATTAGGGAAGAGAGACCGAGATTTCTTATCCAATTTGTATTTAAACCGTTTGACGGAAGCCTTAAAAACAGCACGTTTTATTGTACCTATCAAAGTAGAAGGAGAATTACCAAAACCCAACGAAAATGGGGAGACTTCTTTTGCAGAAGATGTGAAGTATGAAGTAGCAATGAAAGAGCTAAAAGACAATAAGAAGGCTGTTCCAATTTTTACAGATTGGAAGAGATTCAATGAAGAGTACGGGGAAGAGTGGAGAGGCCTCCTCCAACCGTTGGGAGGTCCATTAATTCCACATCCTGTCCTTATTAACGGAACACTATATTTCGAAGCGCGTAATGAAAACGAAGATAGTCAATAATTAGAAGTAGGAGAAGTGAAATGGGATTATTTGATTTTTTATTTGAAAAGAAGGAAGAAGCAGAATCAAGCTGTATTCTTGGAGTAGGTGATGTAATCGGTGTTGATGACAATGCTACAGACTTAATCATTGAGGGCTTTGTTGAAGGAACCCTCAAAGTAGGAGATGAAATGATTGTTACAAAGATGAGTTGTTTGTCCGAAACGCCTGTAAAAACCGTTATTACATCCATTTATGTTAATGAAGAGGAGGTTAAAGAAGCCTCAGAAAAAGTGGTGAAGGTAAAAGTTAAAGATGGGAATAAACTGGGGATTTATAAGGGTACCGTGTTGCATTCGGAAAACGTGACAGATATTCAGGTTCATCGTTCTTATCTTTTTGCACTGGAGGTCGCTTTTGTAAGGAAACAAGATGGAAAACTCACTGAGGAGGATCGTGAAAAATTAGCCGCTTCAGATATTTCGGAGATTTGGAGTTTATATTGGAAGGCTCATTCTGAAGAATTTAAAAAGGTAAAAGAAATAGAACTGAAGGTGGATCAGAGAAGACGAGAATTCTTTAAACTGATTCGAGAAAAACTATTTTTATTAGATGACATTTATGTAATATACTCAGTAAAAACGAACGAACCTTATTTGTTTGCAAATACATCATTAGATGGAAATAAGGGGATGACTGTTTCAAAATCATGGGTTTATCTGATTCCAAGCTCATACATGCATTACCGTAAAGATTTTTATAAGAAAAATGAGAGAGTTGATTTTAAAAGGATTGAAAACGGACCTGAAAAAGAGGGGATTCGTAATTTTCTAAGAGATTTATTTATATATGATGGAGTAGAATCGATTCAATATTTCACAGAAGATACGTTTATTTTTGCAAAAGAATTAATGGACCTTCCGAATTATGAAGGGGTAGATGAAGCAGAAATCCCTGTAACGAATCCAGATTTAATGAAGTTTTTGCATCTATCAAGTCAATCGGACGGAAAAGAAGATAAAGAACAAAAGAATATCGGTAACGCATATTTTTATATATTTGCCAGATTTACAAAGACCGCAAAATTTATTGCGCCAATGCGACTTCATGGGTATGAACAACTTCTTGAAGATAACCCGCAAACGGACACAGAACCTAATATTCCTTTTAATTTAGCAATACAACAAGGGAAAACAAAAGAGAAGGCCGTTCAAGTGTATACGGACTGGAAGAGACTCCGTAAACACTTTGGTGAAGAGTATAAAGGGTTAGTTGTAACGCTTGATGAATTGATAAAAGATTATGATGTTGTTATTAATCCTGGAGAATACACGATAGCTGTATTGATGACAGAAGAATTCTTTAATGAAGTAGATTAAATAGTTATAAGAAAAGCTGAAGTGCACCCAAAAAGATAGACAGAAAATCTAATCTTTTTGGGTGCACTTCATTAGTCGGTGGATATTTATTGTCTCTACATTCGTGAAAAGAGCTATGTTATAATTGAAGTATCAGCGATTAGCAAATGGGAGGAATATGAATGGGATTATTCGATTTTTTATTTGGAAAGAAGAAACAGGATCCGAGTTTTACTCTTGGTGTTGTTAATTTTTTTAAGGGAGATGATAATCCTTCAGACTTAATGTTAGTGGGCTTTGTGAAGGGGTCCATCAAAGTAGGGGATGAAATTGTGGTAACGAACATGAGTTGTGTAACGGAAACTCCTGTGAAAACAACCGTTTTATCACTTGAAGTTCGTGAAGGTAAGGTACAAGAAGCTTCAGACACAATGGTGATGGCTATCGTTCAAGATGGGACTAAGCTTGGTATTTATAAAGGGACAGTGTTGCATTCAGAAAATGCTCCGGATGCTCAACGATATAATGCTTATATTGTTGCGCTTGGAGTCGCTTTTGTGGATGAACAAGAGGGCAAACTTACTAAAGAGGATTGTGAAAAATTAGCGGCTTCAGATATTTCGGAGATTTAGCAATTATATTATAGAGTGCATGCTGAAGAGGCTAAACGATTTGAAGCCAAACAGGTACTATTAAAGTATAAAAGACGAGAATTCTATAAACTGATTCGAGAAAAACTATTTTTATTAGATGATGTTTATGTTGTGTATTCAGTAGAAACAGATGAACCTTATCTGTTTTCTCATGCATCAAAAGATGAGAAAGGCTCACTTTTTGTTTCAATGCCAATGGCTCAACTGATTCCAAGTTCGTATATCCATAATCTTAAAGAGATGTTTGGAAAAAATGAGAATTTTGATTTCAAACGAATTGATAATGGACCTGATAAGGAAGGGATTCGTAATTTCATAAGGGACTTATTCATCTATGATGGAATACGTGGAATTCAATATTGTGGTGAAAAAACAACGATTCTTGCGGAACAACTAGTGGATTTTCCGCGGTATAAAGGGATGGATGAAATAGAAATACCTGTAACGAATCCGAATCTGATCCAGTGGTTATATTTGGCACGTCAATTGGGTAAACTGAATACGAAAGATAAAAAAACACTAAGCCAAATCTATTTATATGAGTATTATAAAGCTTTAAAAACAGCAAAATTGCTTGCGCCAATGAGGCTTCATGGATATGACCAACTTCTTGAAGAGAACCCGCAAACGGACGTAGAACCCAATATTCCTTTTGATTTAGCAATGCAACCAGGACAAACGAAAGAGTTGACACTCCGAGTGTATACGGACTGGAAGAGACTTCGTAAGCACTATGGAGAAGATTGTAAAGCATTAATTGTGACGATTGATGAACAATTAGCGTTTCATGATGTCGTTATTAATCCGGGAGACCATCCGATGGCAGCTTCTACGATTACGGAAGAATGGTATAATGAAGTGGAGAGGAAAATGAGAAAAGCAACTTCTTGAGTTGCTTTTTCTTTGTTTATAACACTGTTAACGTGCATAGCAGAAGGATTTTTTGATGAAAATTGAAGATAACTAGGGGAGAGCTAAAAATTTTTTCAAAAACGTTAGAATTTCTTAACTTTTCAGTTGATTTTTTCTGAGAAAAGCGCTATTATACAAATAATCTTTTGCTCTGTAATTCATTTTGCACGGCAAGAGATGTTCGACTAACGTTAACTTTCGCAGTGTTTACACCGAAGGCTAGCGTTTTTTTTTACTCAAAATTTAGACACTTTGTGATAAAAGAGAAGTATAGTACAATAGATAGGAAGAAAGAGAGGAGGTTTTTGATGGATACAGCAGTCTTAAAACAGAAAATTATCGCTAAAAGTAAAGAGCTTGGCATCGATAAGATTGGTTTTGCTTCTGCCGAGCCGTTTACGCACTTAGAAGAGAGTATGCGCCGTTCCAAAGAACTCGGCCATACGACAGGATTTGAGCATCCAGTGCTAGAAGAGCGTATTTATCCTGAGAAAATCTTCGACACTCCAAAAACGATTATTTCCATTGCGCTGGCGTATCCGACACTTCCAAAGAATAAGCCGGAACGTGTGAAGGGAGAGCGTCGCGGAGCCTTTGCACGGGCTTCGTGGGGGGAGGATTATCACTTTATTCTCTCAAGACGCATGGAAGCACTGATTAACTACATCAAGGAAGAAGTTCAAGACGAAGATTCTAGGTTTAAGCCGATGGTCGACACCGGTGAATTAATCGATGTGCGCGTGGCTGAACGTGCAGGGATTGGCTTTGTCGGCAAGAATGGACTTCTCATTACGAAGGAATTTGGCTCGTATGTCTACTTAGGGGAGCTGATTACGAATATCGAGTTTCCAACCGACGAAATGGTGGACTACGGATGCGGTGATTGTACGCGCTGTGTTGATTTCTGCCCAACCGGTGCGCTCCTGGGTGACGGACGTATGAATGCCATGCGTTGTTTGTCGTATCAGACGCAGACGAAGGGCTTTATGCCGCAGGAGTTTCGTAAAAAAATCGGCCATGTGATTTACGGCTGTGACATTTGCCAGCAAGTATGTCCGTATAATAAGGGAAAAGATTTCCACTTGCATCCTGAAATGGAGCCATCCGTTGAGGAGACGCATCCGCTATTGAAGCCGCTCGTGACGATTTCGAACAAGGAATTCAAGGAGCGCTTTGGCAAAATGGCAGGATCGTGGCGTGGGAAGAAGCCGTTGCAGCGAAATGCAATTATCGCCCTGGCCAACTACCGCGATAAAACGGCGGTGCCACTGCTGCTTCGTGTCATGAAAGAAGATATGCGTCCCGTGATGAAGGGAACCGCTGCATGGGCCGTTGCAGAAATCGTGAATGAGTCGAACCAAGAGATGATTCAATATTTTAACGAGCAAAAAGCAGCAGCGACGAAGAAACTCGAATCACTCGAAAATCCATCGAAGGAAGATATCGAGTTAATTGAAGAATTAGATAAAGCAATTGTAGTCTTACAAGAAAAATATAGAGAAGAGGCAACCAAATGACGGTGAATCATATCGTATTATTTGAACCACAAATCCCAGCAAATACGGGGAATATCGCAAGAACCTGTGCGGCGACGAATTCGCCATTGCACCTAATTGAACCGCTTGGATTCTCGACAGATGACAAACACTTAAAACGCGCGGGGCTCGATTATTGGCATGATGTCGATATTACGTATCACAAATCCCTCGAAGCGTTCTTAGAGTATTTAGGAGAACGTCCATTATATTTAATTACAAAATTCGCCAACCATACTTATGATGAGGTGGATTTAGCCCGCGATGAGGAGCAATTCTTCATGTTCGGGAAAGAAACAACCGGTCTTCCTGAAGAATTTATGCGTGAAAACGAAGAGAAATGCTTACGTCTTCCGATGAACGATACGCATGTGCGGTCATTGAACTTATCGAATACGGCAGCGATTGTCGTGTACGAAGCGCTTCGTCAACAACGTTTTGCAGGGCTTGAACTCGTGCACACGTATGACCATGATAAATTGAAGTAGGTGACAGGGATGAATCAAAACTTATATCAATGTATTGTTTACGCCATTTGTGCGATTGCGTTTGTGATTTTAGCGTTCGTTTCGAAGCCTCTCTATGGAATCGTTGCGGTATTATTTGCCATTTCATCAGTGGTCAATGGGATTCGTTATTTCAAAGAGAAGTAAAATTGCAAAATGATGCTAGTTATGATACAGTGGATTACAGTTAAATAGCAAAATTGATGAAAAAGAGAGTAGTTTTTAACCGAATGTATTAGCGAGTTGGAAGGGTGAAAGCCAACCATTCATTAAAAATGAACCGCACTTTTGAAATGATTATTTGAAATGTAGGATAATCCGGATTCGCCGTTACCGATTAAAGTGGCTCAATTTGAGCAAGCAGAGTGGTACCACGGGAATTCTCGTCTCTATATGACTGTCGTCGTATAGGGATTTTTTTGTATAAATGGATATCCGAGTATAAAAACCAAAGAAAAGGAGAACAAAGATGAATTATAAGAAAATTGTTGCAGAGCAAATCGCAAAAACAGTCGGCGAGCATTTAAGCATTGATGAAATCGTATCAATGATTGAAGTGCCTAAATACGCGAACCAAGGGGATCTTGCTTTCCCTGCATTTACACTTGCAAAAGTATTACGTAAAGCTCCACAAGCCATCGCGGCAGAAATCGTGGAAGCCGTTAGCGATAAGCACATCGAACGCGCAGAAGCAATGGGACCATACGCGAACTTCTTCTTAGAACGTAGCGCTTTTGCCGATGAAGTCTTAAAAGAAGTCTTAGAACTTGGCGAACATTACGGGGACTGGGATTACGGTCAAGGCCGTAAAGTGGTCATCGATATGTCTTCACCAAACATCGCGAAACCAATGTCAATGGGACATTTACGTTCAACAGTGATTGGGAACGCGATTGCGAACCTTGAGAAAAAAGTCGGTTATGAGCCCATTCGTATCAACCACTTAGGAGACTGGGGAACACAATTCGGGAAACTCATCGAAGCGTACAAATTATGGGGTAGCGAAGAGCTTGTAAAAGCTGATCCAATCGCAGAACTCATTAAATTATACGTTCGTTTCCACGAAGAAGCAGAACTAGATCCAACACTAGATGATAAAGGTCGTGCATGGTTCAAGAAACTAGAAGATGGAGACCCAGAAGCCGTTCGTCTATGGGAATGGTTCAGAAGCGAATCGTTAAAAGAATTCAACCGCGTGTATGACTTACTCGGTGTGACTTTTGATTCATACAATGGTGAAGCGTTCTATAACGACAAAATGGACGTTGTGGTCGACATGCTTGAAGAAGCGAACTTACTAAAAGTGGATAATGGCGCTACCATCGTAGACCTTGAGAAATATGATTTACCACCAGCATTAATTAAAAAATCAGACGGCGCAACATTATACATGACACGTGACTTAGCAGCCGCAAACTACCGTAAGAATACTTACGATTTTGCAAAATGTATTTACGTGGTAGGGATGGAGCAATCAAACCACTTCAAACAATTAAAAGCCGTCTTAAAAGAATTAAACTTCCCTTGGGCTGAAACGATTGTACATATTCCATTCGGACTGATCACATTGAACGGTAAGAAATTATCGACACGTAAAGGAAAAATCATCCTTCTTGAAGGCGTGTTAAAAGAAGCGACAGAACTTGCCTTAAAACAAATAGAAGCCAAAAACCCATCGCTTAAAAACAAAGAAGCAGTAGCTCACGCTGTTGGGGTGGGTGCGGTTATTTTCCACGACTTGAAGAACGACCGTACAAACAACTTCGACTTCGCGCTTGAAGAAGTCGTGCAATTCGAAGGTGAAACAGGGCCATACGTACAATATACACATGCGCGTGCGATGAGTATTTTACGTAAAGCGAACCATGCTGTTGATACACAAGCGGCGTTCTCATTAACAGACGATGATGCGTGGGAAGTATTGAAACTCATCGAAAACTATCCAAACGTTGTACGCTTTGCTGAAGAAAAATGCGAACCATCAGCGATTGCAAAATTCGTTATCAATTTAGCACAAGCGTTCAATAAATATTACGCCCATACAAAAGTACTTGTTGAAGATGAAGCCTTCAACAGCCGTATCGCTTTAGTACAAACAACAGCAAGCATCCTCAAACAAGGCCTAGCGCTTCTTGGCGTGGCTGCTCCAGATGAAATGTAGTCATTGACATCAAGTAGGATAAGCCGTATACTAAATGCACATATAGAAGCAATGAACAAGCGCAGTAGTGGTTGTCCACGGGAGAAAGAAGAGAGTTGTCGGTTGGTGCAAGACAATCCCCCACATCCGCGAAGTACACTTGGGAGCGATCCGTCAGGACGTCTCATCCGCGATAAGGATGCTCGAGTGGATGATGCCATGCATCGTCAACAAGGGTGGTAACACGGTGAAAATCGTCCCTAATAGTCTTTTTTGCTATTAGGGATTTTTTATTTACAAGAAAGAAGGGAAGAAACAAGATGAACATTATCGATGATTTAGAATGGCGCGGCGCCATCAACCAAATGACAGATGAAGAAGGCTTACGTGCCTTAACCAGCGAAAAGGCGGTATCGCTCTACTGTGGCGTAGACCCAACAGGAGACAGCATGCATATTGGACACTTAATTCCATTTATGATTCTTCGTCGTTTCCAATTAGCAGGACATAAACCAGTTATCTTGATTGGTGGAGCAACAGGTTCTATCGGGGATCCAAGTGGTCGTACAAGCGAACGTGTACTTCAATCAATGGAACAAGTTCAACATAACGTTGAAAAATTAACAGCGCAAATGAAGAAATTATTCTTCACAACAGATGAAGACCAAGCGACATTACGCCTTGTAAACAACTACGATTGGACAAAAGATTTATCATTATTAGACTTCTTACGTGACTTCGGAAAGCATTTCAACTTGAACACAATGCTGGCTAAAGACGTGGTCGCAAGCCGTCTAGAAGTGGGAATTTCATTTACAGAATTCTCATACCAAATCCTACAATCAATGGACTTCTTGCATTTATTCAAGACAGAAGACGTGCAAGTTCAAATCGGTGGTGCGGATCAATGGGGGAACATCACTTCAGGGCTTGAATTAATTCGTAAAGTAGAAGGCGCAGAGTCTCGTGCGTACGGTCTAACGATTCCATTGATGTTAAAATCAGACGGTACAAAATTCGGAAAGTCAGCTGGTGGCGCTGTATGGCTCGACCCTGAAAAGACAACTCCATACGAATTCTACCAATTCTGGTTAAACCAAGACGACCGCGATGTGATTAAATACATCAAGTACTTCACATTCCTAGAACGCGAAGAAATCGAAGCGCTCGAAGAAAAAGTGGCGACAGAACCACATAAACGTGAAGCACAAATCCGCCTTGCTGAAGAAGTGACTCGCTTCGTTCACGGCGAAAAAGCCCTAGAAGACGCGAAGAAAATTACAAACGCGCTCTTCACAGGAAACGTACAACAATTAACAGCCGACGAAATCGAACAAGGCTTCAAGAACATGCCAACCTTCGAAAGTTCAAAAGAAAGCCAAAACTTAGCAACTTGGCTTGTTGACCTTGGCATCGAACCATCAAGAAGACAATCACGCGAAGACATTCAAAACGGTGCGATTTCAATCAACGGTGAAAAAGTAACCGACCTCGAATTCGAATGGACAAAAGAACATTCCTTCGAAGAACGCTTCGTCATCGTCCGCCGCGGTAAGAAAAAATACTTCTTAGTGGTGTTGAAATAAAAGAAAAGTGCAAGTACGGATGATTCCTGCGAATCCTTACGGGAGTAAGACAAAAGCTAAAAATGGACTCACAGTGTGAGTCCATTTTGCTTTGTAGTCTTACCCCCGCAAGGCTGATTAGGCATAAGCAAATCACGAGTGATGAAGCTTATGCCAATCAGCTACTGTGTATAACTCTTTAAGCTTCTCTTATTTTATGCGCCCACGTTACTATGATGATAAAAACCGCAGTATTCTTCAGAATCATCCTTCTGTGCATCGTATCCAAAACTACTAAAAAATTTTTGCTTTGTGAACTGACGATAACGAGCATTTCACAAAGTTCGAAATAAAAAAATGTTTTAAATAGATTTTCAGACCTTCTATAAACGCCTACACAATCATGTTTCAAAAGCTAATGTAAAAAACACAATATGACATATACGTTATATTGCAAAATAACTTTTTACTCAAAAACCCAAATTTGTTGCCTCAAAAACCGTGCACATTCCCATTTAAAACTGCACCCGCTCAATCCATAGCAGCTCTGGCTGTGTTAACGTAGAATGTGCAGAGTTATCTTCAAGCGGGGAGAATTACTTATTAGTGATGTTGAAATAATCAATATAAAATTTTAAGAGTCTGGACTTTTCCAGGCTCTTTTTGAATGTAAATAGGTTACTTTTTTCCAAGTTAGAAAGAAAAAAATACCCTGTTTTTAGTCCGAAGGGTATCGTATAATAAAGGTGAATTCGAATGCATCCTGTTTGGGAAGGAGGGACATATGCGGAAAAGAGAGATAATTGAAATACTGAAAGATGAGAAGTTTGTATCATTAGAATCCTTTGCTGAAAAATTATCAGTTTCTACTAGGACTATTCGAAATGATATCAGAAATTTAAATCAAGAATCTAATTCATTTTGTATCAATTATTCTCAGCTGAAGGGGTATTTTCTAGTAGTAAAATCAGAACATGAATTTGAACGTTTAGCCAGTGAGTGGGCTAACGAACGTTTTGAGGATAAGTCGCAACGAATTGATTCTATGATGATTTATTTACTGATAAACAATCGTTTTGTAACAAATCAAGAATTGTGTACAAACTTTGAAATAAGTATAAGTCAAGTGAAAAAGGATAGTAAATTGATTTCCGAACGGTTGGAATCTTCAAAGCTTTCTCTCGAGAGAAAGGCGCATTACGGAATAAAAATCAATGGAGATATTTTTGATCGACTTGCTTATATAAGTCAGTACTTTAAAGAACATCCAAGAAAGTTAAAAAAATATGGGATAGATACAAACACATCAGAGATAAGTCTTTGTGCACGGGAAATCTGTCAAAAATTTAACATTAGAAGCGAAGGAGAAGCATTCGAAACAATACAGAGATTGCTAAAAATTCTTATACATTTTGATATTAGTAAAACTAATGAAGGTGATGAGCTAGTAGGTCAGGATGTAAACACTGTTGAGTCGATTTTAATGAAATATGAAGCAACGAGAAATATAGTTGATTATGCAGGTCAAATTTATCAATTTGTACTGAATACGCAGTCGCATTGTTTATTAACTCAAAATAAATTGAAAGCGTTTTTAAAAACGCTTTTTGCAGAAGTTGATACAGAATTTAAAACTAATTTTCTAGATGATTTAGAATTTATGAAGTTAATTCAATTACATATTTCAGTAATGATTGAAAGTAAACAGACGGGAAATATCAAAAAGAATTTCTTAATAAAGACAATGGAAAGAGATTTTCCTGGAATAATGACAGCTGCAATTTTTGTTGTTCAGAGAATTGAAAATGAATTTGGTGTTGAAATTAGCCAAGAAGAGATAGGATACGTTACTACTCATATGGCAGTATCTTATGAACGACAATCTGAAGCTAAAAATAGTCAATATTACAAAATCGCACTTGTTTGTAGCTCAGGTGGGGGCATTGCGCAATTAATGGCTTTTAAATTTACCAAAATCTTTCCATTATCGACTATACAGAATTTTACAGTATTTGATGAAAAGAAGATTTTGGAGTTTAATCCAGACTTAATTTTCTCAATAAGGCCACTAGCATTTGAGGCTCGCTGTCCAGTAATTCTGATTAAAGAAGTACTAGATGAGATAGATTATTTATATATTCAAAATAATCTAGATTTATTAACAGAATTTGGAGATATTGATGAAAGTAATAAGAAGTTTATAGATATGATTTCTCCAGATTTCTTTTCGATTCAGAATAGCGAAGATTATGAAGAGTTATTATTGAAAATCTCTTCTAATTTAGAAAATGAATTAAGATATGGTGGATTCTCGGAGTCGATTCTTGAGAGAGAAAGATACGTAGCAACAATATATGATAACGGAATCGCTATACCGCACCCAATGCAAATGCAAGCTTGTGAAAATGTAATTAGTGTTACTTTGTTACCTACACCGATTAAATATCACCAAAAGAAAGTCAGAATCATCTTTATGCTAGCTTTGAAACCAGGGCAATTAGAATTACATCAATATATTTCTAAGAAGTTATACGGATTGATGCAACATAAGACGAAGGTTAAAGAACTATCAAAAAGTCAGAATTACGAAGCGTTTATTCAGTTATTGGGTACATATCTATAAGGGGGAATTTTTATGGAAGTTGAACTACTGTCTGCTTTGTCTAATGCTGATGCATTAGCAGGTGACGAAGAAGAAGTAAGAAATATAATCCGAGAAGTATTTAAAGGATTAGATTACGAAGAAAAAACAGATGGTCTGGGAAGTATCGTTTACAGCACTAATCATCAAAATGCAAATTATAGTGTAATGTTTTGCGCACACATGGATGAAGTAGGGTTTATGGTTAGGACGATTGATGATCTGGGATTAATCCATTTAATGAAAGTTGGAGGAGTACAAGTTTACGGACAATGTTATCAACACGTAAGAGTTACTACTAGAGATAGGGTTAAAATTCCAGGGATAACTTTTGCTCAATACAAAAATGAAGCGGTGGAAAGAGTCTGTTGTGATGTTGGTGCAAGCTCAAGAGAAGAAGTAGAAATTTTAGGTATTAGCATAGGTGACATGGTTACTTTTGATACTGAATTTAAAGCGTACAGCGCTAAGAATATTTTTGCAGGAAAAGCAATGGATAATAGATTGGCTTGTTATATCCTTTGTCAGTTAGCGAAAAAATTCTCTGAAGAAACACTACCAGTAAATGTTCATTTTGCATTTACAAGTAGTGAAGAAGTTGGAATTCGAGGTGCCAAGACAGCGACGCAACTAATCAATCCAGATATTGTCTACGTAATAGATGTTGCGACTGCGCCAAACCAATTAATTAGAGATCATACTAATAAACGACAAATGGGGCAAGGGCCACTTGTAACGCTATTTGATAGAACATTGTCTCCTAACCGGAAGATGGCAAATCATTTTAGAGATTTAGCCCAAATTTTATCTATACCATTACAAGTTGATATGTTCAATACTGGGGGGACTGACGGAGGAGAAGCTCATAAAGTAAATGAAGGAAAACCTACGCTGGTAACGATTCTTCCTGTTAGATATGGTCACTGTACGGCATCGCTCGTCAACTGTAATGATATTCAATTGATGGAAGATTTGTATACAGAGTTATTAAGAAGAACAACACCAGATTTGATTGAACATTTCAGAACATTTTAAAGAGGATGGACATTATGAATGAACAAGAGATTATGCAAATAATTGCCAATTCAGGGGGAAGTAAAATGAAATCCTTCGAAGCGTTAAAGTGCGTTAAGAACAAAGATTTTTCAAAGGCAAAAGAATTGCTGAAGGAATCTAGAAAGATTGACTTAGCAGCGCATAATGCACAAACGCAAATAATTGCTCAGGCGTTAGATCCAGAAGCAACAGAAGCGGTAACGCTACTCATGGTTCATGCGCAAGATCATTATATGACGAGTCAGCTAGCGAGGGATTTGATAGAAGTTTTAATTGACGTATTCGAAAACCAATAGGAGGGGATACTAATGAAAATATTGTTATGTTGTGCAGGTGGTTTTTCTACCAATATGCTTATGCAAAATATGAAGAAAGTAGTCAAAGAAAGTAGCAAACTTAACGAGGCGGATTTTGACTTTACAGCAATACCAGCCGACTCTTTAGAAAGTGTTGTAGAAAATTGGGATATAGTTTTAATAGGACCACAAATTGCTCATAAAATTGATTTTATTCATTCAATTATTGATCCGTTAGATATACCTTGTGCAGTTATCGATAAGGATGTTTATGGACAAATGGATGGAGCAACAGTTATGAAATTAGCTTTAGTAACATACAAAAAACATCAACTAGCAAAACAATAAAATAAAGAGGGAGAGATTGTGATGTTTGAAAAATTTGCAGAATTCATGAATCGGTTCTTCTTGCCTCTAGCACGAAAAGTTGATAATCAAAGACACTTGAGTGCGATAAAGGCAGGGATGGTGGCAATGACACCATTTACAATCTTAGGTAGTTTCTTTGCGATTTTACCGGCTCTTCCAAACATGTTGGGGGAAGAAAATGCAGTTAGTCAATTTATTACGACTAATGCAGAATTGTTTGATTTGCCGGTAACATTATCTATCGGGCTTATTGGGTTATATGCATGTATGGCAATTTCATATAATTTGGGTAAATACTATAAATTATTTATTCCAGGTTGTGTGACATTATCTGTATTTGCATTCTTATTTATGGTAGCAACCTTTAATGACGATGGACATTTAATGCTTCGTAATTTAGGAGCACGTGGTTTGTTTAGTGCTATGCTTGTAGCGCTTATAACAGTTGAACTCTATAACTTATGTAAGAAGAAGAATTTAACTATTCGAATGCCTGAAGGTGTGCCAGACTTCGTTTCACAATCATTTGAATTAATTCCGGTTACATTGATTGTAGGTGGAACATTTATTATTCTTCGATTTGTATTCTTAAATATTATCGGGGAATTACCTCCTTCAATTTTAACTCGATTCTTAACGCCGTTAGTTGGTAGTATGGATAATCCATGGGCAGTATTGATGTTGAACTTTTGTATTTGTACAATTTTCTTCTTTGGTATTCACTCTTCAGTGTTTAGTCCAATTACAAGACCAATTATGGTTGCATTTATTGCAGAAAATATTGCAGCAATGCAAGCGGGAGAACCACTCCCTCACTTCTATACAGCAGGAACTTCTAGTGCGTTCTTCGGATTTACAGGTTGTGGTATTAGTATTGGATGTATTATTGCCTGTATGATGTCTAAAAATCAACGCTATAAACAAATCGGACGAGTATCACTTTTCCCAGCATTATTTGGAATTAATGAACCAATTCTGTTTGGGGCACCAATCATTTTAAACCCTATCATGTTTATCCCGCATGTATTCGGCGGTGCGATTATTGGTACATTCCCTATGTTCTTAATGCATTGGGGATTGTTAAATAAACCTATTTTCGATCCTCCTTATGTAGGTATTTTCTTAGAAGGCTTCTTAACAAATGGTGACTGGAGAACAATTATTGTTTGTGCAATTCAATTAATTGCATCTGTTGCGATTTACTGGCCATTCTTCAAGATCATGGAAAGAAATGATGAAATCGAAGCAATGGAAAGAGCTCAAAAAGCAGTATTTACTCAAGAAGAAGCTAAGTTGCTAGAAGATTTAGATTTAGATTTCTAGGTGTAACGCTATGAGAAGGGTAGAAAAAATTAGGCACCTACTAGAAATTGAAAATATAGATGCTATCATTGTTACAAATAAAATAACGAAGCAGTATATTGGTGCTGTAACAGGTAGCGGAAACATTGTAGTGATTACAAAAAATGAATTACTTCAATTTATGGATGGTCGATATCAAAACGAGAAATGTAGTTTGGTAGACTGTGATAATATTGTTCTTCCCAATAGAGATTATTTCACACCTATAATTCAGTTTCTTGATGAGAAAGGATTTAATAACATAGGGCTTGAAGAAAATGGGATTTCAATCAGTAAATATTTAATGCTATCCAACCATTTTAGAGTTAAATCAGTAGGTGATAGGATTGTTGAGTTGAGAAGCATTAAAGATGCTGATGAGATTGAAAAAATAAAAACGGCTTGTTCAATTACTGATGAAATACTAGAAAAGGTGCTACCGCAAATACGAGTAGGGATGAGTGAAAAAGAATTAGTCGGGCTTCTATATTATGAATCATTCAAAGCAGGAGCAGATTGTATGTCTTTTGAACCAATTATCGCTAGCGGATGGAGAGGTTCGTTACCTCATGGACGACCAACAAATAAAATTATTGAGTCGGGTGAACTGGTGACTATTGACTTTGGTATAGTTATAGATAACTATCAATCAGACATGACACGAACAATTGGGATAAAAAGTATTTCGCAAGAACTTCGAGAAGTATATGAAACTGTTAGAAAAGCCCAACAAGCAGCTGTTGATTTAGTTGCTCCCGGCGTAGAAGCTTATAGAGTAGACAGTATTGCTAGAAATATTATTACAAATGCAGGATACGGAGAGTACTTTACTCATGGCCTAGGTCATGGTATTGGAATTGGTGGAGATATTCCTATGATGAACTCTGATAATAAAAATAAGCTTTGTAGCAATATGGTTCTTACATGTGAGCCAGGAATATATATTCCAACTTTGGGCGGAGTGAGAATTGAAGATGTAGTATTGGTTACTCAAGATGGTGGAGAAGCTCTCACAAAAAGTGATAAATCTCTAACACTGGTGGGATAATTATGAAGCAATTTGATAAGAAATTTGATAGAAGTATTACAGGGACTAGAAAATGGAGCCCAGTATTGCTAAACGAAAAAATACCTAATAAATCGGACATAATAGCCATGGATTTAGCAGATATTGATTTTGAATGTGCGCCTTCAATAAAGGAGGCGCTTGTTCAAAGAGCCTTGCAACCAGATTATAGTTATACATTTATCCCAGATGAATTTTATGATGCCGTAATAAGGTGGAATAAGGAACATTTTGACTTATCGATCGAAAAAGAATGGATTAGACTCACTTTCGGAACTATTTCTGCATTGCATAACATCGTACAGGCGCTAACCGATGTTGGAGATTCAATACTGATTCATACCCCTGCGTATGCTCCGTTTTCAGAAGCTGTTTTAAATAATAAGCGTAAATTAATTTGTAATGATCTTATGATACATCATAATAGATACTATATTGATTTTGAGAAGATGGAAAAGCAAATTGCTGAAAATGAAGTAAAATTATTTATATTATGCAATCCACAGAATCCGTCAGGAAGAATTTGGTCAAAAGAAGAGTTAATCAGTATCGGCAAGCTATGTCAGAAATATAACGTTCTGATTGTTTCTGATGAAATTCATAGAGATATCGTTTTTCAAGAAGCAGACTTTCATAGCTTATGGAAAGCTTGTCCAGAAATAATGAATCAAAGCATCATCTGTGTATCTCCTAATAAGGCATTTAACTTAGGAGGCCTAAAGACTTCATACATTGTTATTCCAAATCCAAGTATAAAGCAAAAAGTATATGAGCGTTTATCTGCAAATTATGTTACATCACCACACGTATTTGCAGTGCCAGCAATTGTAGCAGCGTATAACAATGAATTTTCTTGGTTAAGAGATATGGTTGACTATGTTGCGGGAAATCAAAGGCTTGTAATTGAATTTATTCAAGAAAAAATGCCATTATTTATTGCAATGGAAGCAGAGTCTAGTTTCTTAACTTGGATTTATGTTGGAAATGTTTTTGATTGTGAATCTAAGATAAAAGACTATTTTGATGAAGCTGGATTGACAATCGTTTTAGGTAGCTATTTTGTTTCAAATGGAGAAGGTTTCGTAAGACTCAATATTGGTATGCAGCGCGAGAAGGTATTAGAAGCATTAGAGAGAATGAAAAAGCTTTATGACAAGATCCTTTCAATGCGGTAACCTTGGTGATTGGTTTTGGATTTCGGGTAATGTATGGCTTCAATAGTGACAGTAACGTGTATATAGTATTAAAACGAATAAGAGGGCGTAGGAATTTATTCCGTACGCCCTCTTTGAGGCTTTAAAGGTGAGAGACTTCGGCTCGAACCGGTACAACGTTACCGTCACTATGATGATAGCCATACGGCTTTCCCGAAATCCAATTTTTATTTATACTTTTTTCTTGTCAAAAATCGACAAAAATTCACATTTTACCCTGTAATATTTCACATAAAATAACGATTTATGTATCAAAAAGGTCAGTCGTTCGGGTTATGTTACAGCTTTATTACAAGGTATTATCAATTCAAAGAAAATCAACATCGGCCTAAAGTCCTATGGTATTATAGTATCAAGTTAAGTTTTATTAAAAGCCGTGACCGGCTACTTCGAATATATATTAGTGAAAGACAATGGAGGAAAATCACTTGAAAAAACGTTTATTAACAGTATTAGTAACAGGAACAGTATTATCATTAGGAGCTTTAGCGCCATCAGTTAGCGCGCAAGACTTCGATTCACAAATCGAAACAGTTAACTCATCAATTGCGAACATTAATGAGAAAAAATCAGCAGTTAATTCTACAATCGATGCATTAGCAAAAGAATTATCTGATGTACAAACTAAAATTGATACAACTCAAGCTAAAAAAGCTGAAGTTCAAGAAGCAATTGAAACATTAAAAGCTGAAATTGCTAAATTAGAAAAAGTAATCGCAGAACGTAACTCACGTTTAGAAGAACAAGCTCGTTCAGTACAAACAAACGGCGCTCGTTCATACTTAGATTTCTTATTAAACGCTGAAAGCTTATCAGATGCGGTTAGCCGTATCGGTGTTGTATTAGACTTAATGGGCGCAAACCGCGAATTAATGCAACAACAAGCTGAAGACAAAAAACAAGTAGAATCTAAAGAAGAAGCTCAACAAGAAAAATTAGCTGAACAAGAAGCAGCTGAAAAAGAATTAGCTTCATTACAAACAGAATTAAATGATACTTTCTCTAAAAACAAAGTATTATTAGCAAACCTTTCACAAGAAGAGTTAGCTGAAATCGCAAAACGTGACGGAATTGTTGCTGAAAAAGAAGCTTTCCAAAAACGTTTAGCTGAAGAAAAAGCAAAAGCAGATGCAGAAGCAGCTCGTATCGCTGAAGCATCTCGTCAAGCTTTAGCAGCTCAAGCTTCACAATCACAAACAACTGCTACACAAACTTCATACGAAGCACCTGCAGCAGCTAGCACAGCTTCAACACCAGCTCCAGCAGCACAAACATCAAGCTACACTTACACAACTGGTGGAGGATTCCCAGCAGTTGACCCAAGTTTCCGTGCAGCGATCAACGGTGGTTACTTCGGACAATGTACTTACTACGTATTTAACCGTATGGCACAAGTTGGTACTCCAATCGGACACAGCATGATGGGTAACGCGGCTGAATGGCCAGCATACGCTCGTAGCTATGGATACTCAGTATCTAACTCACCTTCAGCTGGTTCAGCAATCGTATTCCAACAAGGTTTAGCAGGTGCTGACCCAACTTACGGACACGTAGGATTCGTAGAAGCAGTTAACGCAGATGGTTCATTATACATCTCTGAAATGAACGTACGTGGATTAAACGTAATCTCTTATCGTACAATCCCAGCAAGCGTTGCAGCTCGCGCAACTTACATCCGTTTCTAATATGAAATGAAATAACCGTCTCCTTCTTGGGAGGCGGTTTTTGTTTGCACTTTTTAGAGCGCCCTTTTAACAGGAATAGGTTGACACACCCTCTCGCATTTCTTATGATAAAGACAAGTCAGATTTAAAGGAGTATTTTAATGAAGAAAATTTTGAAATTATCCATTCTATTATTAGGGGCATTATTTGTTTTACTAGGATGTAGCTCAGAAGCTAAAAGTGAATTTGTTTTCGAGCATAACATGGGAAAACAAAAAATAACATACGTGTACGATAAGTCAAAAGATTCTGTGACATCGTTAACCTTCGATATTAGTTATGACATTGCTAATAATAAGGATATGGAAACACAAATTCGTAACATGAGAGAATCGATTGTCACTGAGATTAATGGAATCGAAGGAGTTACTGTTACTCAATCAGATAGCGAAAAAGAGCTAAAGGTTACTGTTGCAGTTGATCTTAAGAAATTCAAATACGATGATGAAGAAGGTCGACAAAAAGCACCATCTCTCTATAGTAGTATTCATGCAGCTTTAGTGAAGAAAAATGATATTTATAGCTTTGAAGAATCTAAAAAGAATATTTTAGATGAAGGATTTAAAGAAGCGAAATAGTCGAATAGAAACTTGGATTGCAGTGAATGGAATCCAAGTTTTTTTATAAATGACGAGTGTGGACTTCAACAGAATTTGACAAACGATAGCTCATTTTCTATGATAAAGGCAAGTCAAATTAAAGGGAGTATATTAATGAAGAAAATCTTGAAATTATCCATTCTATTATTGGGGGCGTTATTTGTTTTACTAGGTTGTAGCCAAGAAACAAAAAGTGAATTTGTGTTACAAAAGACGGCTAGTAAGACGAAATTAACCTATGTATATGATAAAGAGAAAGATTCAGTTTCCAAACTAACGATGAATATCGTTTACGACATCACGAAAGATGAACAGTACACAGAAACCGTGCGTAGTCAACGAGACGAGACTGTAGCGGAGATGGAAGGAATTGAAGGTGTTACATACACTAAGAAGGACGATAGTAACTACATTGGGCTAACGATTGAAGTCGACGTTAATAAATTTAAGTTCGATGATGCGGCAAGTCGCAAAAAAGCGCCAATGCTCTATAATACCGTTAATGCAGCGTTGAAAAGAAAAAATAATATTGTTAGCTACCAATTATCCAAAGACGCTATTTTAGAATACGAGTTTAAAGAAGTGAAATAAAGGAGTATTCCAATGAAGCGCATATTGAAGTTATCGATTGTATTATTAGGAGCGTTATTTGTATTACTAGGTTGCCGATCAGAAAGTAAATCAGTCTTTGTTTTACAAACAGAACATTCGAAGGTCACTTATACCTATGTATATGACAAAGGAAATGATACAGTTTTATCTCTAACAACCGATGTAGTAGTACGTTTGTCAGGGGTTCAGGAATTTGCAACAGCAACACGTCAAAAACGAGACGAACTCGTGAATCAAATGAAAGATATCGAAGGTTTAAAAGTTACTACGTCAGATGGTGAAAATGCAATAGGTTTCACTATTGAAATAGACGTGAAAAAGTTCAAATTGGATGACGCAGAAAGTCGTGAAAAAGCGCCAAGTTTATATCAAACAATGGATACCACGCTGGTTAAGAAAGATGATAAAGTAAGTTTTTCAGCATCTAAAGAAAGTGTTGAACGTCTTGGACTTGTGGAACAAAAAGAAGAAAAATAAATATAGAAGAACTTGGGTTACATTAAACGTAATCCAAGTTTTTTTATTGGAGAAACAGCATAAATGCAGCTTTATTGAGGCAGAGAGATTGCCTAACGGACGAGGAGGTGCTACAATACAAACATAATAACATTTTCGGGGCAAGGTGAAATTCCTGACCGGTGGTATAGTCCACGAGCCAATTGGCATGATCTGGTGTGATTCCAGAACCGATAGTATAGTCTAGATGTGAGAAAATGGCACTATTTCAACAAGTCTATTTGACGAGCAGTATTGAAAGGTCCATTTCAATGCTGATTTTTTCTTTGAAACTGAGAAACAGTGCAATTTCCTTCGCCCTATGAAGGAGGACGTACCATGAGTACAAATGTAAAAAAGTCGAACAGAACATCGGCTAAAAAAATTGTTCTAGTAGGAGTCTTTGGTGCGATTAGTACCGTGTTAATGCTGTTGTCATTCAACGTTCCATTTATCCCAACATTCGTGAAGCTCGACTTCTCAGATTTACCAGTGTTGCTGGGTGGGTATCTTCTTGGACCATTACACGGAAGCTTGATTGCGCTCATTAAAGTATTGCTCAACTTCCTCTATAATGGGTCAATGACCTTTGGAATCGGAGAAACGGTGAACTTAATCGGTAGCTTAAGCTTTATGTTACCAGCAGTGCTTTACTATAAACGCCACCGTAATTTCAAAACAGCGGTGATCAGCTTAATCATCGGTACAATTTCAGCGACAGTGGTGTTACTGACAGCGAACTATTTCGTCATGTTCCCACTTTACGCAACAGCGATGAACTTCCCAATGGAAAAAATCGTGGCCGCAGCACATGCATTAAACCCATTTGTAACAGATTTAGGGTCATTAATGGCGTTTGCATTACTTCCATTTAATATCGTGAAGTTTGGGCTAAATAGCGTCCTTGCGATGCTCATGTACAAACGTTTAGCACAAACCTTAAAATTAGAACATTAATCCAGAGTCGGGCTTCGTGCCTGGCTTTTTGTTTAGAGGAAAATTTCTTCTATATAATAGTAGGAAACGGATTGAAAATTTGCGGAAACTCTTTATTTCCAATAGCAATCTATGAAAAAATGAGGTAGGATAGATAAGAATGAGGTGAACCAATGAAAGGAAAAACATGGACCAAGGTGCAACTATCAATCGTTGCACTAAGCGCTGTTCTCATGGGAATAAGCGGCTATTTAACCATTACACAAGGAACATTATTTGGACTAGCGGCACCGACCGTTTCCATTCTATCCATCTTCTTTAGTAGTTTATTGCTTTGGCTCTTTGTCGCAACAGACTGGCCGAGTGTTCTCTGCTATGTGATGTTAGGCATCGGGATGCTTCCTGGAGTGAATTACTCACAGATTTTCAGTCTGTCATTTGGCAATACAACCTTTGTCTTTTTACTATTTACATTTTTAATGACTTACGCTTTGGAACAAACGCCAGCCCTTCGCCGTTTCGTCGCTCGAGCGCTCGGCAGCTCCTTTGCAGGGAAGTCTCCATGGCATTTTATCGGGGCCTTTTACGCCAGCGTTTTGGCCATTAGCCTCTTTATTTCGCCGACAATTCTCTTTATGATTGTCTTCCCGATTTACGAGGAAATCATGGCGGTTCTCGGCTTGAAAAAAGGAGACAGAGAGGCTTCAGTGCTTCTGATCGCACTTTTTGCCACGGTGGCAATCGGTACAGCGATGACGCCGATTAACCACGTCTTCTCGGTAACCGCGATGGCACTGTACAAAAATGCAACAGGAATCGCGATTTCCAACGTGCAATATATGATGATTGGAATTCCAGCCGGACTCGTGCTCTTTATCGCGATGGGAGTTGTTCTTAGAACCGTTTGGAGAGTGGATTTGTCAAACGTAGAAATGAAATCACTCGACTCCCTCGATTCCCTTCCTACCAAATCAAAACGCGAAATGGCAACAGTACTGATTTTCATGGGAGTCGTCTTATTATGGATTCTTCCGGAACTCGTAGGAGGATTCTTACCTGACGTCGCGGCCTTCCTAAAAACAGCAGGGATGGCATTTCCACCGATGATTGGGGTCATCGTAATGGCGATTCTATCATTTGAAGGGAAACCACTCTTATCCATTCAAGAAGGCCTACAAAAGGGTGTTTATTGGCCAAGTATGTTCTTGGTAGGCGCCACTTTAAGTATGGGAACTCTTGTCACAAAACCGGAATTAGGAGTCATCGGACTTCTTGAAAGTTCACTCGTACCTGTATTTGTGACACTATCTCCAATTCTTGTCGTGATCATCTTCGTCCTTTGGGCAGGATTACAAACGAACGTCTCTTCAAACTTAGTCACCGTATCGGTCGTCACAACCGTATTAACGACCGTCTATGCGACTGGTTCTGTGGATGTACAAGCCGGAACGATTGCCTGCTTGATTGGATTCATGGCGAGCCTTGCCTTTATGACACCACCAAGTATGCCGTATGTAGCGATTTCGGTTGGCTCTGGTTGGACGAATGCAAAAGATGCCTTTGTATACGGAGGAGGCCTATTCTTACTCAGCGCTGCGAGTGCGATTCTTGTAGGCTACCCATTAGGTATCTTCTTTGGAATTTAAATGAGGAGGAAATCTCTTGTTAGAAAAACAACGCGCAGAAATTGATGCGATCGACCGCGAGATTGTAGCGCTCTTTGAACGCCGCATGCAAGTCGTTGTCGAAGTCGCTCAAATAAAAAAAGAAAATGGGATGGCGATTCTCGATGCCAATCGCGAAAAAGAAGTGATTCAGAAAGTACAATCTTATTTGCAAGATGCCACTTTAAAAGAAGAATTGGCTCAAGTATTTGAAGTGATGATGAAGGTCTCAAAAGACTATCAAAGAAAACAACTAGAACGATAAAGGTGATTGAAAGTGACAGAAATGATTAAACATAAGCGTGTAGAATTTACAGAGCTCTTTTATGATTTAGTGTTTGTTTTTGCAATTTCAAAGACAACATCGCTCATTCATCATCTACATAATGGAATCTTGACATGGGATTCGATATTGGCATTTTTAGTGACGCTTTTAGTGTTAGTGAATAGCTGGATGATTCAGACGGTCTTTACAAATCGTTACGGAAAAAATTCATTAGTGAATATGATCGTCATGTTTACAAAAATGGCATTACTACTATTATTGTCCAATCTCATTACAACCGATTGGCAAGAAAATTATCGCTATTTTTGTACAGTCGTAGGTTTTTTATCTCTCACTCTCTTTATACAATACCTCATTGAGTATCGTCGAAAAGAATCTGATATGGAGAATCAAAAGTCGATTATGGGTTTCCTTTATTTGACAGGAATTCGTTCAGTAGTTGCTTTTATTGCAGCAATGCTACCTATTCAAACGGGATCTATTCTATTTATAGTAGGGATTTTGGTTACCTTTATAATGCCGATTTTCAACACAAGGCGAGATGTCGCGTTTAAGATAAACCTACCTCATTTAATCGAACGGATTTCATTACTTGTGATTATTACATTTGGCGAAATGGTCATGCGATTGATGAAGCTTCAAATTCGAGAGGGATTTTCCTTATCTACAGTCATTACCCCATTTTTATTGGATTAATTATGATTACTGTGTCTATGAGTTTTTTAGTCAATCCAGAAGCGGATCATCTCTTTGTAACAGCCTTTTTCTTCGCAGGAATTGGGCTATTTCAAGCAGCTATTTTAGCAAATGGCCCATACAATAAAGACTATCTTCGCTATAGCAAAGGGTATTATATGATTCAAATCATGATATTTATTGTTGGCACTGCAGTAGGGTTATTCTTTAAGGATCAACCTGTTCTTGTTATTTTAGTAGCAACACTCATGACTTTCTTGATGGAGATCCACTTTATTCAATTTTATATGAGACAGTCAAAAGAACATGGAAAACAAGATTGGCATCTCATTTAAAACAAATAGAAATCGATAACCACTAGGCCTTTAGTGGTTATTTATTTTGTGATAAGGATTTTATTGGAAGAAGAAGAGTGCTAGAATGAAGGCATAGTATTGGGGCAATAGAATAAAGGAGCGGATGAAGATGGAAAATTCACTAGAGGTTATTTTAGAGAGAACAAGGTGGTTTAGACAGGCTCGATTTGGAATGTTTATTCATTTTGGACTATATGCCATTCCTGGAAGAGGAGAATGGATCCGTAGCAATGAAAAAATGACGATTGAGGACTATCAACCCTATTTTGAAGCCTTTAATCCTACAGAATTCAATGCAAGGGAGTGGGCAAAAGCTGCAAAAGAGGCAGGGATGAAATATGTTGTGTTAACCGCAAAACATCATGATGGCTTTTGCTTATTCGATTCAGCGTA
>ERZ773073.295-NODE-295-length-28226-cov-3.515282_pt1 | contig 28226 bp, 19 predicted proteins | sample MGYA00580616_ERZ773073 | MGnify/ENA primary metagenome ERZ773073 (study PRJEB29015, sample SAMEA2737960) | human oral metagenome | biome: human oral; feature: human-associated habitat; material: dental | place: China | collected 2131 ...
TCTTTTCTTCTTCATCTGGAACCCAGATTGATTTTTTCTCAATCGATTCACTTTCACCCGTTAAGCTGGATTGTTGGATAAAGAAGTCACGGGTTTCTAATAATAATGCATCTGCTGGCAACATGTCTCCAGCACTTAATTTAATAATATCTCCAACAACAAGATCTTCAATTGGAACTTCCATCTGCTCGCCGCCTCGAATAACCGTTGCTGTATTGACAATTAAATTCGATAAGTTACTTGCTGCTTCGTCACTCTTCATTTCTTGAACAAAACGAATGGCTCCTGACACAATCACAAGTACCACAATAATGATGGAAGTCGTTGGGTCGGCTTCACCAGGTTTTGCTAGAATCACATTCGTGAATAATGAGACAACCGCAATGACTAATAAGATAACCGTAAATGGATTAATAATCGATTCGTAAATCTTTTTCCAAATTGGATCTTCTTTAGCCTTTGTAATTTTGTTTTCTCCATATGTTTCACGCATCGTTTCTACTTGTTCTTCATTTAATCCTTTTACAGATGTTCCTAATGCTTCTAGAACCTCTGCCATTGGATTCATCAATGCTAAATCGATTCTTTCTTTTGCTGTTTTCATAGACTTCACCTCTTTTTTAGATTAGGCGAAGTTCCGGGTGATCATCGCACTCTTCCCTTCGCTCATTGATTTGTTTCGTTTGACTCTCCGGTTCAGGCATATGATCACCTCTTTCTAAAAATTTTGGGCAAATGAAAAAACACCTTGTCAAAGCTTAAACGCGACAAGATGCTTACTAAATAAACAATTCTCATTTTTTCGTTCAAGCTTTAACATCATGGAGCGATGAAACGACATTAGTCTCTGCCTTCACGACAGCGACTGCTAACCAACGAATAGTGTCTCCACTATTTTGCGGTAGTCATCCGTATCTCCATGGTAGTCTCACCTACCGATTACCTTTGTTTCCATCTTACCTCTAAAAAGTGAAAATGTCAAAGTAAAATTTTTCTACATAAAGACTGTATTTAGTAGTATAATAGAATTGGAAAAGGAGGTATTTCTATGAAAAAATCTATAGCAATGATTCTAGTCGCACTTACTTTAGGTGGCTGTTCATTCTTCCAAAAGAAACAAGAGACAATGACAACTCAAGCTCCTACAACTACTACTCAAAGCACAACAACAACGAAACAAACAACGACCAGTACAACTGAAGCTCCAACGACGATAGTTGCAACCACTGCTGAGCAACAAAAAGTAACAGCTCCAGTTCCAAAGACAGTTTCCACTGAAAAAGTGGCCGTTCCAGCCGAAGCGCCCGCTCCTTCATCTATGGATATTCAAGCAATCAAACAAGGAGATTTCCGAAGCGTAGCCGGTACATGGAGAAACTCTGCAGGATGGGAATTCCATATCGATAAAGATGGAAACATTACTTCTGGAGGTAGAAAATTCAAGGTCGGTATTACTGAACAACAATACCAAGAAGGTCTCCTTAACTGGATTATGGTTCCAGAAGGGAATGAAAATACATTTGTGGGTGGTGCAGTCTTCTCATTCATTCCTAAAAATGTAGAACTTACTTATGGCGTCATGTCTGGTGACAAGGACCAATCGGATATTTCTAAAGACCGAATTTATGGTACTCAAACGGTGACAGACGGTAAAACAATTAAAGCAATGATGTATTATAAAGTCGATTAATCGATAAAGCACTATCCTTAGGAGATAGTGCTTTTCTGATATTTAAACAAAAAAGAGCTAGTTCGAATGAACTAGCTCTTTTCATATTAGTTTTCTCTTTTTTTCACTTTACCGTTCCATGCTTCAAAACCATGTTTTAAAATGTAAATATTTGTATAACCATTTTTCTTTAGACGGTAAGCACAACGTCCAGCGATAGATACGCCTTCTTCATATAAATAGATAGGTTGGTCTTTACGTAATTCCATGTAACGTTCTTTAAATTGAGAATAAGGAATGTTACGAGCTCCTAAAATATGAGCTGCTTTGAATTCATCTTTTTCACGTACATCGATTAATTGTCCGTGACGTAAATCCTTTCCAAACTCTTCAGCGCTAACCACTTTAGCTGCAGATTGACGCATCCAAACCAATACAAATAAGTAAATTCCGTAGGCCATAAATAAAGCCCAAATAATATACCACATGAGACTAAACTCCTTCAAAAATAATTTTAATAAGACAAGAGATATTGTATCATGTTTCTTCTAATCTTTCAAAAGCACTAAAGAAGCTGCTCCAATGACTCCTGCATCGTTCCCAAGTTCTGCTAAACGCAAGTGTGTTGTTTCGCGAACTTGTGGGAATACTAATTGTTCATATTCTTTACGAACGCCTTCTAACAAGAATTCTCCTGCAGCGCTCACTCCACCACCGATAACGATGAAGGCTGGATTCAACATATTCGCAACATGTGAACATGCAATTCCTAAGTATTTTGAGAAATGACGAATGACGATTAATGCGAGCGGATCGTTTTGTTTTGCTAAATCAAAAACATCTTTAGCACTCACATCTTGTCCATCATCGATTCTTGCTTTTAATTCTGAATCTCCTGCAAATTCGTCAGCATAACGACGGGCTAAGTTCACAATCCCTGTTGCACTCGCTACCGTTTCCAGACAGCCTTTTTTACCGCAAGTACATGCAAAAGGTCTATCACTAAAATCAACCGTAATATGTCCTAGTTCTCCACCAGCACCAGCTACACCATGAATAAGACGGTTTTCGGCGATAATTCCACCGCCAACACCTGTTCCAAGTGTAAAGAAGGTTACGTCTGGTTGGTCTCCACCAGCACCCATCCATTTTTCACCTAATGCTGCTACGTTAGCATCATTGTCAATGAAGAAAGGAATTCCTAGTGCGCCTTCGATTTTTTCTTTCAATGGTTGTAATGTTTTCCAGTTTAAGTTGTAGGCACCAATGACTGTACCATTCTCTCTATCAACAACCCCTGGAGATCCCATTCCAATCCCTGCAAAGTTTTCTGCCGTTAATCCTAACAAATCTAAACGATGACGAATCGACTCGATAATATCTTCTACAATATGACTTCCTTCATCAAGAATATTTGTTGGAATCGACCATTTATGTTGGATTTCACCTTCTAGTGTAATAATCGCAAATTTGATGGAAGTTCCACCTAAATCAATACCAATAATTTTCTTTTCCATACTATTCACTCCATGAAAATTTGTATATGCTTACATTATAACAGCATTACCCTTTCATTCCTAGTGTAAAAAGTAAAATCGCAATAACAAAATAAGCAACGATTCCTGCAATGCGTGAAGCAGGTTTTGTAAGGCGGTCCCCTCTAAAGCTAATCGCCATCATCACTAGGTATCCACCGACGAGTCCTCCTAAGTGACCGTAGTTATCTACCGCTGAATTAATAAATCCAAGGATAATATTGATAATAAGTAGACCTGCGTATTGCACTCCCATTTGTCTAAAAGAACGAATATAGCCATGTTTTCTTGATAAATAGACTACTGCTCCCATGAGCCCAAAGAGTGCTGTACTTGCCCCTGCTGAAATACTTGAAGAAAAGGCAAAACTTGCAAGATTCCCCATTATTCCTGATAACAGATACACGACAAGGAATCTCCAGTGTCCAATTTCATACTCCATCTGGCGACCTATCATGTATAAAAACACACTATTAAACAAAATATGTTCCAGTCCAATATGTAAGAAAATCGGTGTTAGGAAACGATAATATTCGTGCTGATGAATGATGTACGGATTGAATTTCGCACCAAAGTTAACAAGAACTTGTCCATTCGTGCTACCACCCGCTAACGTCATTACGACAAACAGCGCTGCTTGAATCGCAAGAAATAAATAAGTGAAGCTAAAGTTCTCATTGAAATTTCTCTTCATACGTTCTAATTTCCAAGGGTTAATCTTAAACATCTCTAACCACTCCTTCACTAGTAATGATTGTTGGAATTCGGATATCTGTGTCAAATACTGGCCAGTCAACAACAGGCGTCACCTGCGTCGTATACGCCACTGACAGAATGCGAACATCTTCCAGGTCTTGTAAGGTTCTATCGTAATATCCGCCCCCAAAGCCGAGACGGTCTCCTTTCGTACTATACAGCAGTCCTGGAACGATAACTAAATCTAACTCTTTGACTTCAAAAATCGGATGCGTACTATCAATCACAGGCTCGAGTGCTCCAAAAGCAGAACGCTTAAAGGTTGTTTGATCATTCCACTCCACAAACACCAAAGTCTTATCTGGCATTGTCACAGGTACAAATAGTTGCTTACCTGCCAGTCTTGCCTCTTGAACAATTAAGTCTAATTGGAATTCGAGTCGCATCGGCATGGTTATAGCAACCGTCTTTGCTTCAATCCATTGCGGCAACCCTTTGAGCCATTCTACCACTCGTTTTTCTTCTGCGCGTCGTTTCCCAGGCGTCATTGCCTCTAGTTCTCTTTTTTGAATCGCACGCTTCAACTTTTTCACTTCTTTTTGATACGTTTCGAACAGTTCGTTAAATAACTTCAAGAATTCTAGTTCGACTGCTCGCATGCTTCTTTCTTCCAAAATGGGTCGACTTAACAACGGTGCCTTTTCCATCACCGGTTCATCCGTCAAAATGATTGGCAATTCATTTGAGAGCATTTCATGATCAATCGCCCACACTTTTGCCCATTCTTTCTCTTCTAAATGCTGCAAGAAGAATTTCTCTTTAATCACTTCGAATAAGTTGTTTTCCATGACTTCGTACTCTGGCAATTGATTCTTTACCGGACGAATTAAGTCAGCGATATAAGCTTCGGTTGCGTCATGCAGTAAACAAGCAAGGACCGTTCCTGTTTGGTATCCTCTAGCAATGGCTTCTTGTGCACAGTTAATGCTATGTAATCCGACTGAATAAAAGAAACGGAGATGCCCGTTTCCTCGACACATCATACTTAAGGCATGCGCAATATCTTCAATGGCAACATTGTCTGGAACCATTTCAAGCGGATTAAATACGCGCCCTGTATATGTATTCATTAATAATTTTTTGTCTTCCATATGTTCCTCCACGGTTGATGTCAGTTTATTTTATCATTGAATTCACGCGATTTAAAAGGATTTAGGCATTTCTTAAAGATTCTCTCCTTATGAAATTCTCTTCTCAACAAAAAGAAAGATTCCTTCGAATCCTCACGGATGTCTTCATAATAGCTGTAACGTTGCACCGGTGTAAGCCAAAGTCTTACACCTTCGAAGCTTCAAACTCGGAGTACGAGACAAGTCCCTACTCCGAGTAATTTACATTCGATGCACTTCACGTTACTGCTATTATAGAATCCGTAAGCTTCGGAATCTTATCTTTCTAAGATTTTAATAAAAACACAGATCAGCAAAGTGCCAATCTGTGTTTTGTAAAATTCTTATTGTGCGTATTTATCGCGGTACAATTCGATTAGCTCTTGCGCCAATAACTGTACAATTTCTGTTGAAGCCATTTGGTCTTCGGCATGCATAAACAGCAAGGAAAATTCTGTTTTTTCTCCGCTTGCTTCTTTTTGAATGAGCGCTGCGTGAATTTTATGCGCCTCAACAAAAGCTTCTTCTGCTTCCACAAGTTTTGCATTAGCCTCTTCAAACAACCCTTTTTTAGCTGCTTGAATCGCTTCTACAAAAGAAGATTTTGCTGCACCACTATTGGCAATCAGCTGGAAACAGACTAACTCCATTTCTTCTGTCATATTATTCTCCTATCAATGCTAAAGCTTGATCTAATACTTTAGGGCCATTCATCATTCCGTAGTCACGCATATCGATGGCATCTACAGGAATATCTCCTGCGATTTCTTTCACTGCTGGTAACTCATAACGAATTTGTGGTCCAATAAGAATAACATCCGCTTCATGGATATTCTTTTTTGCTTCTGTAATCGATTTTGCTTCGATGGAAACATCAATCCCACGTTCAGTCGCACTTTGTTGCATCTTCTTAACGAGCATACTTGTCGACATTCCCGCATTACATACTAATAAAATTTGCTTCATAGTCTTAACCTTCCATTTCTTGTTCAACAACTTTGTCATGAACTTTGATAAATGGAATGTATAGAAGAACTCCAAGTGCAAAGATGACTAATTGAACTAGAACTGCTCTGAAGTCCCCTGCTGTTGCCAACCATGCATTTAAGAATACTGGTGTAGTCCAAGGAACTTGTACAAATGCTGGGCTCATGAAGCCTGCAGCTGTTGCTAAGTAGCTGATTAAAATACCAAGAGCTGGAGCTAAGATAAATGGAATCGCTAATGAAATGTTATAAACGATTGGGTACCCGAATAATACAGGTTCATTGATATTGAAGAGTCCAGGTCCAAATGATAATTTAGCCACGTTTTTAGAAGCAGCGTTGCGGCTTACTAAGAATGTTGCAACTAATAAACATAATGTAGATCCACTACCACCCATTAAAGCAAATGTTTGTACTTGTGATAAGTTGATGATATGTGGAATCGCTTGTCCATTGTTTGCTGCAGTGATGTTTTCTGTAATGTTAATTAATAGTAATGGTTCTAGAATTGCACTGTAAATAACTGCTTGGTGAATACCAAATAGCCATAACATATTTCCTAGAGAGTAAATAATGATTACCCCAATTAAGCTTGTACCAATATGACGAATTGGTTCTTGGATGAAGACTGTAATAATTGAGATTAAGTTTGTTCCAAACATATTGAATAATAATGCTGAAACGACACCGAATAATGAAATAACTGTCATTACTGGAAGTAATACGCTAAATGATTTACCAACTGCAGGTGGAATATTGTCACCAAGGTTAATTTGTAATGCTTTAACGTTTGATAACTTGATGAACAATTCTGTTGCAATAATCGCTACGATAACCCCAGCGAACATTGCACCTGTACCTGTGTTGTTAAATGAAAGAACACCTGAAATATTCACGGCATCTTTTGCTCCATCAGGAACTGCAGAAATTGTATTTGGCATCATAACAATTAAAGAAACTAATGAGAGCATTGATGCTGCCAATGGGTTTTCGAAGTCTCTGTTTTTCGCTAAGAAATAACCAACCATTACGGCAATAATAAGACCTGAAATACTTAAAGTACCGTTTGCAATTGTAATTCCCCAATATTGGAATTTCGTTAATGTATCCCCTTGGAAAATCCACTTAAATACTGTGTTGTTCAAAAGAACAATTAACCCTGCCAAAATATATAATGGCATTACTGTCGCAAATGCATCTCTGAGGGTTTTTAAATGAATTTGGTTCCCCAGTCTACCTGCAAATGCGGCAAATTTATCAATAAATTTTGAGTTTTTCATCTGAATATCTCCTCTCTTTATTCCTCAATTTTTATTTCAAAACCGTTATTATCACTTACATTTTTGTACCATCTTCCACTACTCTTGATGGTTCTCTTTTGCGTTTCTAAATCTACAGAAATAAATCCGTAACGATTCTTATACGCATTATTCCAAGACCAGCAATCAAAAGCAGTCCATGTATGATAACCAAAACAACGACTACCTTCTTCAATCGCTTTATGTAGCCAAGTGAGATGTTCTTCGTAAAATTCAATACGATACACATCATCAATGACTCCATTTTCTCCAATGAATCGGCCTTCGTTTTCAACACCCATTCCGTTCTCGCTAATGAACCAAGGGATATTGCCATATTCTTCCTTTACAATCATTGCAATGTCATAGATGGCTTTCGGGAAGATTTCCCATCCACGATATGGATTCATGCGACGCTCAGGCCATTCATACTCTTTGAAGTATTGGTCTGGCATCCAAGGGTTTTTGTACTCCTCGGGATTCGGTTGTACCTGAACGCGTTTTGGATGATAGTAATTCACCCCAAGAAAATCGACCGTATTTTCTCGAATCAGCTGCAATTCCTCTTTGGTATGACTCCATAACACGCCGTCCTCCTCTAGTCGTTTCACCAAGGTTTCAGGGAATGTTCCTTTCACCGCTGGATTCAAGAAGACTCTGTTAAAGAAATCATCTGTAAATTGACTTGCTGCTAAATCTTCTGGAGAATCAATTCTCGGGTAAGCAGGTGTTAAGTTTAAAATTATCCCAATCTTGCCATCCAGTTCCATTGTACGATACAGCCCGATCACTTTGGCACTGGCAAGATTTAGATTATAAATCACTTGAACAGCTTCTTTCCCTTTCCCTTTTAGGTTTGGATAATGGAATGCATATAAGTATCCTGCTTCTGGAATAACCATTGGCTCATTGAAAGTTGTCCAGTAACGAATCTTATCACCAAAACATTCGAACGCTGTTTTGGCAAATTTCACGAATAAGTCAACGACATGTTTACTTTCCCAACCGCCATATTTTTGAAGCAATTCAACTGGCATATCGAAATGGTGTAAATTCAACACAAGTTCAATATCATTTTTCTTTGCTTCTTCAATAACCGCGTTATAAAATTCCACAGCTTTCGGATCGGCTTCACCCGTTTCGAAGTCCTTAATCAAACGGCTCCATTGAATCGAAGTCCGGAATGAATTAAATCCAATCTCCTTCATCAAACGAAAATCTTCAGGATAGGTATGATAAAAATCACTCGCCACATCTGGTCCGACACCATTAAAGAAAGCTTCTGGAGCCGTTCTAAACCAATAATCCATCACATTTTCATGCGCCTTGTCAAATTGTCCTTCAGTCTGTGGTCCACTCGAAGCAGCACCCCACCAGAACCCTTGAGGGAAACTCAATTGTTTCTTCATAATTAACCTCCTTTCTGTAAGCTCTTTCACGTATAGTATATCACAATTTATTTATTTGTCTAGACAATTAGTAAAAATAGTATTCGAATTATCGTTTTTGCCTATTCATACTACATTTGTTATAATATAGCTAATTTAGAGAAAGGATGACATTCGATGAGCGTAAAGTATTTACAGATTTATCATGCGATTCGCGAAAAGATTTTAAGTAACGAATACGCCATTAACCAACAATTACCCGATGAAATTACATTGACGAAAGAATTTAATAGCAGTCGAATGACGGTCAAAAAAGCGCTAGACTTACTTGTTTCTGAAGGACTCATCTTCAGAAAACGCGGTCAAGGTACCTTTGTCCTCTCTCGCGGTACGTCGAAGCGAAAACTTATCGTTCCAGAAAGAGATATTAAAGGACTGACGAAGATTTCTGAGGATTCTCACTCTACGGTTGAATCAAAAATTATTCATTTTAAATTAGAGTTTGCTTCTGAATTCCTTGCAGAAAAGTTACAAGTACCTCTGCAAAGTCCTGTTTATAATATTCATCGCCTTCGCAGCATCGACGGTAAACCGTATGTATTGGAACAAACGTATATGAGTACAAGTGTGATTCCAGGGATTACCGAAGAAGTTCTATTAAAATCTATTTATCAATATATTGAAGGTCCACTAGGCTTACGCATCGCAAGTGCCACAAAAATCTTGCGTGCAGCACCAAGCTCCGAAGATGAGCAAAACTACTTACAATTACTTCCAACAGAACCTGTCTTTGAAGTAGAACAAGTGGCCTATTTGGATAATGGAACTCCATTTGAATACTCAATTAGCCGTCACAGATACGATTTATTTGAATTCAACTCATTTGCACTAAGACATTCATCATAGGAGGCACATTATGACAAAACCAATCTTTTTAAATGCCGTACTGCAAGAGAAAATCTGGGGTGGGACAAAATTGCATTCGCTCTTTAACTTCACTCTCCCTTCTGACAAGACCGGTGAAGCGTGGATTATTAGCGCGCATCCTAATGGTATTTCAACCATCAAAAGCCCTGCAGAATATGCTGGACTAGGGTTAGATGAACTCTATAAAACACATCCAGAACTCTTCAATGGACAACAATTGGCAAGCTTCCCTCTTCTTATTAAGTTGCTAGATGCTAGTGATGACTTATCCATTCAAGTGCATCCTGATGATGAATATGCGCTAGAACATGAAGGAGAATATGGAAAAAATGAATGCTGGTACGTGGTTCAAGCAGAGCCAGGCGCAAAAATTGTATACGGACATACTGCGATGACTCCTGAAGAATTCGCAGAGAAAATCGACAATGAAGCTTGGAGCGACCTGTTTACCGAAGTGCCTGTTAAAGCGGGCGATTTCTTTGATGTTCCAAGTGGGACGATTCACGCAATCGGTGGCGGTATTGTGATTCTTGAAACGCAACAAAATTCAGATACGACTTACCGTGTTTATGACTACAACCGCACCGACGATACTGGAAATCCTCGTCCACTACATATTCAACAAACAAAGGACGTAACGACGATTCCGCATAGTGTCCCAACAACAAATCAACAAATCATGACAACGGAGACTGGAACAAGAACGACTTTTGTGGAAAACAAGTTCTTTACAGTTTGGAAATACGATATCGATGGTGACTACAGCGATGCACTCTCTTCTACTTATCACCTTGTAACGGTGTTAGACGGGAAAGGAACGCTCACAGTCGATGGAACAACATACCCCATCGAAAAAGCAGATTCCTTTATTCTTCCTTCGGGAACACCAACACTTTCGATTAACGGATCTCTACAACTGATTGTCTCTCAATCGAACCAATAATAGTAAACGCAAAAAGGTCAGCAAGTTTACCCTTGCTGACCTTTATTTTTATGCATTCAATTGTTTTGTAATGTCTACGATTTCGTCGATTAAGCCACCGATTGTTGCAATCGTATCTTTAAGCGGTGCATCTGTTGAGACATCTACGCCTGCTGCTTTCGCAAGCTCTTCTGCGCTCTTTGTTCCGCCCATCTTCAATACTTCCACCCAAGTGTTTGCGACACTTGAATCTTTTTGAATCATCTTCGCCACTTGTGTACCAATCGTTAAACCAGCTGAGTAAGTGTAAGAATAAAGTCCCATGTAATAGTGCGGTTGACGCATCCAAGTCAACTCTGCACCTTCTGTCAGAACGACTTCTGGCCCCCAGAATTTAGCCAATGTTTCTCTGAATAAATCATTTAACGTATCGGCATCTAAACTCTTACCTGCATCCACTAAGCGGTATACTTCGCGTTGAAAGTACGCTTCTAATAAGTGAGTGACAAAGTTGTGGTAATAAGTTTTGGCCACCATTTGAGAAGAAATCCAACGTTTCATACGTAGGTCATCGCCTGCTTTGTTCTTCAAGTAGAACTCAACCAGTAATTCGTTCGTTGTTGATGGAGCTTCTACAAAGTACATGCTTGGACGACCATAGAGGATATTTTGGTTTTTGTACGCTAATTGGAAGTGCCCTGCGTGTCCTAATTCATGCGCGAGTGTCATACAGTCATTCATATCTTCTGTAAAGAACATTAAGATATATGAGTTTGCCCCATAAGGTGATGAACAGAACGCACCCGTACGTTTACCGATTGTTTCAGCATAATCAATCCAACGGTTGTCGAAGGCTTCTTTCATAATCTTTAAGTAATCTTCCCCTAGTGGTTCTAAACCTTCTAAGATATATTGTTTTGCTTCGTCATACGTTACTTTGGCAGCGTATGTTGGATCGACTTCCAGTTTCAAGTCTTCATAGCGTACTTCATCTAATTGATAGATTTCTTTCAATAGGTGTGCGAATTTACGCATATGTGGCGCTAATTCTTCCATGATGACATCGATTTGGCGGTCGTATAATTCACGAGATACTTTTTGACGGTCTAGTAAGTAGTCAAATACTGAATCAAATCCACGCAATGTTGCCATTGTTTTTTCTTTTTGAATTTGTGTATTATACGCTGAAGCAGTGCTATGTTGGTATTTGCGTAATGTGTCGCTAAATACTTTGAACGCTTCGCGACGAATCGCTGTATTTGGTTCAGATTGCATACGGCCTTCAAAGCTGTTGTAGGTCATCGGAATCACTTGTCCATCAGCTTCCACGTCTGGGAAATGAATATCCTTGAACTTAATATCATTGTACGCTTGATAGCCAGCATCTAGTGTATTTCCGAGAGCGGCTAAGGTAGCTTCTACGTCTTTTGATAATAAATGCTTCTTATCTTCTAAGAGACGTTCGATATATAAGGCATCTTCTTTATTTGCGCGTGCTTCTTCTAACACGGCATCATCCAATTGGCTTAATTCAGATTCAAAGAAACTTAATTTGGCGTCTAATCCTGCTAACACGGTACGTGTTTGCGCAGCACGTGTTTGTGCTTCTTTATCTTTCGTATTCGCACTGACTGCTAAATTACAATAAGCAGAAACTTTGCCGCGAAGTTCTAATAATTCACGGTAGGTTGCTAACCCAGCATTCACTTGGCTAGCAGTTGTAATTTTTCCTTCGTATTCCTTTTGAAAAGCCTCCACTTTTCCTTTTAGGTCTTCTAACGCTTCGTTAAACACTTCTTCTGTTTGAAACAAATGCGTTAAATCCCATGTTTGATTTACATCTACTTGACTTCTTTCAATCATATTCTCACTCCACTTTCTAAAGTCGTACTTCCATTGTACCACAGTTTTCATTTAATTTTCAGAAAACTTTAATGGTAAACAAAAAAAGCGTTACAGCCCTTCGACTGTAACACTGATTCATGTTGATTATTGTAACGCTCCGATTGCACGAGCGATTTCTTCATTAGAGCTTCCTGGTTTAATTTCGAAAGTACCAGTCCAGATCTTATCAGCAATGTTTTTTGATGTTAAGTAATCTACGAACTCTTTAGCACTCTTAACTAAGCCTGCTTTTTCTAATTTGTCAGCAACATCATTTGATGATTCGCCTTCTTCAACTGTAATAGATACAGGAGTTGATGACGCTGTAGTTGCTGCTTCTGTTGTTGAAGCTTGTGTAGTAGATGTTGCACTTGTTGAAGATGCTTTGCTACCAGATTCTTTTTCAGCTAATAAAGACTCGTAAGCTGCTTTATAGCTTGCTTCATTTGCTCCTTCAGAAACGATTGGCAAATTCACTGCATCTAATTGGCTCTTTAATGATTGTGGTACAAAAGGCCAAATCACAGTAACCAATGCTAAAATTAACGCTGCTAATAAGAAGCCCATTCCTAAAGAACGAAATTTCGTTTTACTCATGTTCTTCCTCCTTAATTTGCATCTGCTTCAAAATAGTTATCGATTACCAATTGTACTGTTGAAACAGGTACGTTTAATTGTTCAGAGATTGATTCTACTGAGTTTCCGTGGCTGAACAATGTAATGATTTGTTGTTTTGTTACATTGTGTAAACGACCAGATTCTTCTGCAGTTGCTTCTTCCACTGCTTCTGTTGCTTCAGTTGCTGGTTCTGGTTTTTCAGCTACACGAACTTCTGCTGTTTTTGCAGCGCGAACTTCATCATAAGTTGGTTCAACTGATGGTCCTTTGTAAACAGTTGTTCCTTCTAATTCTTGAATTTTTTTCTTTAATGAATATACTTCACGGTTTAATTCTAATAAACCTTCAGCTAATTCATCGATTTCTTCTTCATTATGGTTATCCTTTAAGAATAGTGAAATGAATAAGAAAAATACTGCTAATGCTAATAACGCGAGAACTACGACCCATACGTGCATTTTTTCACCTCATTAAATATAATTTTTTCCCTTTCATCCTATTTTAAATAATGTTAGCCAAAATATCAAGGTTCAAGGCGAAGTTTATCATTTTTGTTAACGAATTGAAACATTACATAAACCTCTTGAAACACAAAAAAATCTTTACCCTCCAGTCCTGAAAAAGGAATAAAAGGTAAAGATTTCTATCATTATTGACCGCGCATTTCTTCCTTCACTCGTTTTTCTTTTTGACTTAAAACGAGTAAGTTTTCGCGGAGTTCTTGTTCCATTTGCGTCAATTCGTACTCGGCTTTTCTACGTTTCTGACGCCCTTCTTGTTGGATGAGAATCGTTTCTTCTAAGGTTTCAATCAAGTCTTGTTGTGTCTTTTGAAGCGTTTCAAGATCGATAATACCACGTTCATTTTCACGAGCTGTTTCAATCGTTGAAATCTTCAACATTTCAGAGTTCTTTTGAATCAATTGATTTGTCGTTTCAGACACTTGACGTTGCGCTGTCACGGCATCCTTTTGACGAAGCAATGTCATCGCAATGGCAATTTGGTTCTTCCATAAAGGAATGGTTGTCGTAATGGAAGATTGAATTTTTTCCGCCAATGTTTGGTTCGTATTTTGAATCAAGCGAATTTGTGGCGCTTGTTGGATTGTCATTTGGCGCGTTAATTTCAAGTCGTGATTTCTCTTTTCAAGACGGTCTAAGAACTGATGTAAGTCATTGACGACTTGAACATCCATTTGGTCTCCGGACTCTTGCGCCTTTTGCATCGCTTCAGGAATGAGTTTTTGTTGCAACTCTTCAATCTTTAATTCCCCAGCAGCAATATAAATACTTAACGCTTCGAAGAATTCCTTATTACGTTGGTACAGTTGTTCTAGTGACAAGTTGTCGTTTAATAAGCCATTTTTTTCATGGTCTAATCGTACGGCAATCTTATCCACTTGAGAACCGACTTCTTGGTATTTTAATTGCATTTCGTAAATCGACTTCTTCACGCGACCAAAGATTTTACGGAAGATGTTCGAATCTTGCGCTATAAGGTCATTCGGGTCTGTCTCGTTGAGTCGCATCATCAACTCGTTGAGCGCATCCCCGATTTCACCGGTATCTTTATTTTGCACATGAGCTAGCATCGAATGAGAGAATTCGCCAAGTTGTTTTTGCGCACCAGCTCCATAACTAATGATAGCCTGCATATTCTTTTCATCGATTTGTTTTGCAAGAGCACGTGCTTGTTCTTGTTGTTTCTCTGGCAAAGTATCGACTAATGCACGTTTTGCATCTAGTTGTTCTTGTGGAAAATCACTTGCCACATCTTGCAATGTCGTATTTTTTACGACGTCTTCTCCAAATGGGTTTTGAATGAGTGTATCCACCATTGATTTTTGTTCAGTCATTGTTCTCTACTCCTTTATCGTACGATTTACGTAATCCATCTCTGCTTCAGATTTTTTTATCTTGTCTTCTTGGAAATGTAAGTAATCCTCTTCTAGAGTCGCACAGACGAGATCGATTTTCTCTCCTAATTCTTGTAGGGTTTGATACGTTTCGCTTCCTTTTACGGGTTGTTCACTCAACTCTTTGTAGGCTTTCGTCATTTCATTTAATGACGGTACGCAAGTATGAACGAACAAATTGGCTTCTGGAAGTTTCTCAGGGTGTGCCACTAATTCTTTGAAATAATCTTTCATCGTTACTGTTGTGTTATAGCGATTACTTATAATTCTAAGCTTTGTATAACTTTGAATCGTCTTATCAATCTCTTGAATTTGTGTCTTCACCACAGACATTTTTTGTCTAAAATAATCGATTTCCTGCTTGGATAATCCTGATTGTTCATATCGTTCTTTTACCTTACTAGAAGTTTTCCTTAACGGACTCTTTGCTTTGCCAAAAATCGATTTTACTTCCATTTCTTCTGGAAATAGCATGAAGAAAAAGATACCTGCTAGTACGAGAAGTGAGAATAACAACCGTACTGATGAACCGTAAATATGACTCATAAAGTAACGTGTTATGAATACAAACAATACTAGTTTGATAAGTCTATTCCACTGCTTCATGGCACTCCCTCCTTATGGACCTATTGTATCATTTGGCTATTTTGGAACATGGTACTTAAGGATGATTTCTATGGGACTTTAGGCTGAATAAATTAAAGCAAACAAAGGAATAAAGTAGATTCAATCTAATTTTCTCCTTCAACATTTTTAACACAATTTGAATATATATCCCCTGGCTAATCCCTGGGGGATTCCGTTTCTTGCATCCCCCCAACCTCTGAGAGACGCATCAAAGAGATTGTATAACTACGGCAATCTCGTATTTACATTTCACTGCAACCCATCTTCCTATTCTAATTCCAATTGTTCCGATATATGATCTTCTTTTAATTGATTTCGTATGTGATAGATTGTGTAAGTTATCTACGAAAAAACTCCTTAGTTCTTTCAATGTAGTTTGGACACCACATACAAATTAAACTAAGGAGTTTTTTTCATTACTATTCCGCTAAAGCATTTTCCCTCAAACAATCCGGCATTTTAATTAAACAATAAAACTGAGCCGAATTACTTCGACTCAGTTAAATTTTTATTATTCTTCTTCAGGAACGAGCGCTTCTGGGAAGTGTTCACGCACAATTGCTGCACAACGATTACATAAAGTCGGAGCATCTTCTAATGTTCCTACTTCAATCTTCACAGCACGGCAACGTTCGCAAGTTTCACCTTTAGCATGTTCAACAACGACTTTCACGCCTTCGCCTTCAACTGCATTCGCAGGAGCTTCAACGCCTTCTGCAGCCACTTCTAATTCACTAACGATGAATAATTGAGCTACATTTGTGTTTAAGCTTTCTAATAAAGTGCGAACTTCATTCGATGGATATAGCGTTACTTTCGCTTCGAAGTTCTTACCGATTAATTTCTCGTTACGAGCTTCTTCTAAAGCTTTCAAAGCAGTGTTACGAACTTTGAAGAATTCAGCCCATTGTGCTACTACTTCTTCTGCATTTTCGTAGTTTTCTACTGTTGGGAATTCAGCTAATTGAACATAAGCTTCTTCTTCCTTCAAGTATTTCCAAACTTCTTCACTCGTATGAACTAAGATTGGGCTTAGTAATTTCGTTAATTTTACTAAGATATCGTAAATCACTGTTTGCATTGCACGACGTTCGTAGTTATCTTCGTGTTCGATGTACACAACGTCTTTAGCAAAGTCTAAGTAGAATTGTGATAAATCAACGGTACAGAAGTTCATCACTGTTTGATAGATTGTTGAGAATTCATATTTTTCATATGCTTCTTCAATTGTCTTCACAACATCATTGAAACGAATCATCATGTATTGGTCAACAGAACGTAGGTCTTTAAACGCTACGGCATGTTTAGATGGTTCGAAATCTGTAGTGTTCGCTAACATAAAGCGCATTGTATTACGGATCTTACGGTATGCTTCAGATACTTGGTTTAAGATTTCAGTACTGATACGTACGTCTGATTCGTAGTCTACAGAAGATACCCATAGACGGATAATGTCTGCCCCTTTTGTTTGCATTTCTTTTGCTGGTGAGATGACGTTCCCTAGGGATTTACTCATCTTCTTCCCTTCTCCGTCCATTACGAACCCTTGAGAAAGAACTGCTTTATATGGAGCTTTCTTATGAACCGCTACACTTGTTGTTAAACTTGAGTTGAACCATCCACGGTATTGGTCTGATCCTTCTAAGTATAAATCAGCTGGGAATTCTAACTCTGGACGAATACTTAATACACCGGCATGTGAGCTACCTGAGTCGAACCATACGTCCATGATGTCCATTTCTTTTGTAAATGTGCCGTTTGGACTGCTTGGATGTGTGAATCCTTCTGGCAATAGGTCTTTTGCTTCACGCTCGAACCATACGTCAGAACCGAATTCTTCCACTAATTTCGCAACGTGTTCAATTGTTTCTGGAGTGATAATTGGTTCTCCGTTTTCACCGTAGAATACAGGAAGTGGAACACCCCATACACGTTGACGAGAGATGACCCAGTCGCCACGGTCACGAACCATGTTGTAAATACGTACTTGCCCTGATGGGTGGTACCATTTCACATCATTTTCAATCACATCTAAGATATCTTGACGGAAAGCATCAATTGACGCAAACCATTGTGGAGTTGCACGGAAGATGACTGGTTTCTTCGTTCTCCAGTCATGTGGGTAACTATGCACGAAATAACTTAGTTTTAATAATGAACCATTTTCAGCTAATAGATCTGTGATGACTTTGTTTGCTTTTGCATAGAACATTCCTTCAAAATCAGGAGCTTCTGCAGTGTAATGTCCTTGATTATCCACTGGTGATAATACATCTAAGTTGTATTTACGTGAATAGTAGAAGTCGTCTTCCCCGTGTCCAGGTGCTGAGTGAACTAAACCAGTACCAGCATCAAGTGTTACGTAGTCTCCAAGCATTACAAGTGATTCACGTTCGTAGAATGGATGCCATGCTGTCGCATATTCCAATTCAGTTCCGCGGAATTCTTTTAATACTTCAACAGATTCCCACCCTAAAGTTTCAGCAAGTGAGTTCACGAGTTCTTTTGCTACTACAAAAGTACCTTTGTCTGTTTTCACTTCTGCATATTCATAATCAGGATGCACGAAGATCCCTAAGTTTGCAGGAAGTGTCCAAGGAGTTGTTGTCCAAATCACGAATGACGCATCATCTGATACAACACCTTTTCCGTCTTTCACTTTGAACGCCACATAAATTGATGGGCTTTCTACGTCTTTATATTCAATTTCTGCTTCGGCAAGTGAAGATTCACTTGACGGAGACCAGTAAATTGGTTTTAACCCTTTGTAAATATAGCCATTTTCAGCCATTTTACCAAATACACGAATTTGTTCTGCTTCAAATTCAGGTTGAAGTGTTAAGTATGGTTTATCCCATGTTCCTGTAACCCCTAAACGCTTGAATTCAGCACGTTGGTTGTCCACTTGACGTAATGCGTACTCCGCACATAATTTACGGAATTCAGCCACTGATAATTTCTTACGGTCAACCCCTTCAGCGTTTGCCAACGCTTGTTCGATTGGAAGTCCATGTGTATCCCATCCTGGTACATACGGTGCACGGAACCCGCTCATTGATTTACTACGAACAATAAAGTCCTTAGAAATTTTATTTAAGGCATGTCCCATGTGAACTGCACCATTGGCATATGGTGGTCCATCATGAAGTACGAATGATGGTTTCCCTTCATTCTTTGCTTGACGTTGTCCGTAAACGTCTGCTTCTTCCCATTCTTTTTGATAATCCACTTCTTTTGTTGGCAAGTTCCCACGCATTGGGAATTCTGTTTTCCCAATTTGCAATGTTTCCTTCATCTTCATTGAATTTCCTCCTTTGTTTGACTGCTTTTTTCATCTTTTTTACTCGAAAGCATAAAAAAAGCCCCTGCCAGTTGCAGGGGCGAAATAACTTCCGCGGTACCACCCAAATTTACAAACGAAACTCGTTTGCCTAGGTAAATTGTTAACGCCATTTAAGCGACTCTTCTTACTCTAACGTGTATTTCAGAAAAGTTTCTAAGAGATGATTCTTGCTATAAACAGGGACTGCCAATCTTCCACCAATAATCGGCTCTCTACAAAGTATATTTATACAATTTGTTCTCTTCATCGAATAGATAAATTTTACGCTATTTGAAACGATTTTGCAAGATTTTCCATCTACAAAAAGAGAAAACCGGCTCACATTGTGAACCGGTTTAAGGGCAGACTACTTTTACAAATGGTTTGGACCGGTTAGGAGTGTCCAATTCATTCGATGTTTTCGTTTGTTCCTAGTCTCTTTTACCTTTTTTAGGAACGGCTAGGCCTAATCCACCAAGAGCTGCAAGAATTCCTCCAAGGATTCCTGGATTTGCATCTGCTACCCCTGTATTTGGTAATGTTTCTTTTGCTTCTCCTGCTGCTGGTGAAACTGGAGCTGGTTTATTTTCTCCTGGTTTTTCACTTGATGCAGCTGGTGTTGCTTTTGAAACTTGTGTAGTAGGTGTTTCTGGGGTTGCTGGAGTAGTTGGAGTTGCTGGTGTTTCACTAGCGACAACTTTAAATGTAACGGCGTATAAACTGAAGTGTTTAACGTTAAGTGTAACAACATTGTTTTCTCCATTAGAGAATTCAACTGTTTCTTTCACTTCTTTTGTATCACTTGTTACGAAGTAAGCTCCATCTACTTCTTTATTAACAGGGAATGTTACTTTCGCTTCCCCTTCAACACGAACTGGTTTATCATCTTTGTCAACGAAAGTAATTTCATAACCTTGATATTCTTTTCCTTCAAGACCTTTAATTGTTTCGTTCACTTTTTCAACTTTAAGTTTCTTGATGTTCTTATCAAGAAGTTTAGTTGGTACTTCAACGACTACTGGCGTATCTCCGTTTTCGTCTTCGAATTTCGCAATACCTTTTTCCTTATCAACCGTTACCTTCACACCATCTGTTTCGTATAGAGGTAATTCTACAGCTGGTTGATCTGGTGTTGGTTTTTCTGGATCCGGAGTTGGTTTTTCTGGATCCGGAGTTGGTTTCTCTGGATCCGGAGTTGGTTTTTCTGGATCTGGAGTTGGTTTCTCTGGATCTGGAGTTGGTTTCTCTGGATCTGGAGTTGGCTCTACAGTTTCCTTAATTTCTTTCAAGCCTTCTACCAATTTACTAATTGCATTTGGTGTTAATAAGTTGCTTTCAGCAAGACCATTCTTGTACGCTTCAACAGCTGCTAAGTATTCTTTAGCATCTTGACGATCAATCTTACGAACACGTTCAACTTCAGCATTGTATGCTGCTTCGTCTAATGGTTTATCCTCTTCAACTGGAAGAACGAAGCGTAATTCCGCTGCTGAAATGTGACCAGGGGCCCCATAAGTTTCGTTAGCAGTAAAGACTGCTTTCTTCACTTTAATAGGAGAATCGAAGTTAATGACTTTAGTCTTGGCATTATTTGCCCAACCAGTAAAGTTGAAGTGATGTGCTTGGTCATTTTCATCAAATACTGTTAAGCTACCGCTCATGACACGTCCGTTTTGTCCTGAAGCACGAGGAACATATTCAAAGTGAGTTGATTCCATCGGTTTAGTAAAGGTTACCGTTAATGGTTGTCCCAAGCTGTCTGCTCCATAAGGTGTATGCCATAATGAATTTGTGTTACCATCAAATGCATACCATCCATCTTCTCCTTCTTCTTTCGGAGCCGTAACATCATAGATATCATCCCAGTCTGGAGCTGCACGTTTCACTTCAAGAGCATCTTTAGCAGCATTAACGCGTTCTATAAGCGCTTTAGCATCATCTACACTAATGTTTTCATCTGCTTCTAATAAAGCTGCTACTGCGTCTTTATAAGCATTTAATGAATCTTGTTTGTAGTTGCCGTTTACAATTGGAGTATTCTTATCGAACGCTTCATCCACAAGCATCTTACCTGTTAACTTGATTTCTTCAATTTCAAGGTTATCTAACATGAAATCTTTATACCCTTTGAAGTTGATTTCGTTATTGTTTGAATCCCCTTTTGTATCAGCACCACGCGCATTTGAGTAAATACCAATCCAAGTATTTCCACCTTTTTCACCAGTAACATAGAAGCTTACTTTCTTAGGAGTTGATGAATTTTCCCAAGTGTTTTCTAAGTCGTATTTCGTTAATTTATTACGACGAGAGTTTTCGCCATTACCGATGACGAATGAGTATGCTCCATTTGAACCTGCTTCGTATTCGAAAGTTACTTTATAAGTCTTGCCTTCTTCGAAGCGGAAGTTTTGTGGAATTGTTTGGTAAACGAGTTTGTCATATCCTGATAAACCGTTTGTCTTCAATGACCAGTTACCTTCGATAACGTCGTTAACTTTCTTACCGTTCCAGCCACGTTGAGTGTATGGTTCGTGTTTTTCAGATAAGTGAGTACGGTTATCTTGTACGCCTTCAACGTCTCCGACTACGAATGGGAAGATACCTTGAGGCACTTCTTCAAAGTCTTGTTTGAATTTACCATTTCCTGTGTCGTGTTTTTCGTTGTACATGACAGATTGGTTTTCAAATACACGAATTTCATCGAAATAAGTTGCTGCTTCATCTGCATCACGTCCAAGTTCTAATGTCACATTAGAAACATCATCCCCTGTAGTGAAGTATACATACATATTTTGGAAGTAACTTGTGTTATCGATTGTTGCATTCTTTTTCAATGTGTTATGAGCATGTGCTTGAACATAGTTTTTCGCAATAGATTTGTTCGTGTAGTTTGAAATCACTTTATCTCCAACGCGAACTGTAATATCTGCACGAGCATCACTACGGTTATCTACTCCTACATACACTGCGTACTTCGTATTTGGTTTCAAATCAGTTAAGCGTTGTTTCAAGGTTACTCTTTGTTTGTTACCTTGAATACGAAGCATTTCGTTTGCTCCTTGAGATTTCACGATTTCAGCATGTTCGCTGTCACCAGTTTTTTCCCAATGATCTAATGTTCCGCTGTTGAAACCTTGGTCATAGATGTGTAGTCCTTCACTCCATACCATTGTCTTCTTGCCTTGAGGAGCTTTGTAAAGTACATATGGTTGGTACGCATCCCCCGTAATTTGAATCTTACGGTCTGCCCCGACTGTTAATTCGACTAAATCTTTCTTACCTTGGTCTGTTAAACGATAGAGGTATACTTTATCTCCGGTCCAATCGTCTGGAAGTGTCCATTCAGTTGTTCCAGCAGTATTGGTGAAGAAGTACATCTTTTCTTTGTCGCCTGTTAAACCTTTACCATTTTCATCCCAGTTCCATGGTACTAAGTAGCTTCCGCCATTTTCAATAACACGACCGTTTAGTGTAGTTACACGTTTGCGGTAGTCTGGGCTATTAGGGTCGTTCGATTGACGAACAATCTTCACTTCGTCTCCCTTGTCATTTGTTAAATCAATTTCCATTTCTGGAGTCCACTTGTAGTTTTGACCATTGTCGCTCATTGCAACTGGATTTCCGTTGACCCATTTAGAGACTTTGTAGTGTTGGAAGTACTTCGTCATAATGTTGTTTTCGAAGAGGTTACGAATATATCCTTCGTAGTCGCTTCGACCTTGCCATCCTTCGAAGTCTTTCATGTTATATCCACCAAGTAATGGATAGTTAGCGGCACCACCGTAGCTTGGATAGTCACCCACCCATGAGTCTTTTTGGTGGTTACGGATGAATCGAGTGATATTTGAGTTGATTCCTTTCAGTGTATATCCACCGTAAGTTAAGTCAGCTGCCCAGTGTTGGAATGTTGAATCATATTCCGCACCGAAGCCCCACTCGATTGCCATACGCCATCCTTGAGCGTTTAATTCTTTTGCAAGTACGTGAGTTGGCCAAGCAGTGTTATCTCCTGATTGTCCGTTACCCCAAACGTCCACATAAATAAAGTCTAAGTCGCCACCAAGTTTTTCTCTTAATTCTTTCCAACGAGCTAAACGGCCATGAGCTAAGTCATATTCTGCATCAATGTTAATACCTTGGTCTAACCAGTTCCAACCATACATATAAGTTCCGTCAGAATTCTTACGTAAGATTGCTTCGCTGAAGTATTTAGATTCAGGATATGTTTCAGAAGCATTTACGTGAATACCGATTTTAGCTCCGTATTCTTTTGCTCTCGCTAATAATTTCTTGAAGTCTTCAACGCCACCGATTCTCTTACCGATATCTGCATAGTTTAAGTGACCTGAGTCGTGACCTTCACTGCCATACCCTTTAAGTAGGATCGATTGGCCTAATCCGTCTGTGTGTAAGTTAATCTTCTTAATACCATCTAATGTCATTAAGAATGGGTTTTGCGCTTGAGATGCGAAGTTCATCGCAATACGATAGGCTACTAAATCTGGAACAGATTCTGCCCCTTTTGGATTGTTCATGATATTACGATAGGCAATCGCGCCATCTTGCCAGTCCACGACATTATCTTTGTTTAAGTCTTTTGTAATGACAACTTTTGAACTTGGCAATTCTAAAGTATATTCAGGGTATACCAAATTCTTATATGCACGTTGATACCAATATGGTGAGCTTTGAATTCCTAAGTAGTTCACACCTTCTACTCTTTGTAATGCAGTAGTAAGACGTGCAAAGTCATTTCCTTGATAAGTGAATTGTGAATTACTCCAAACAGATGCTGACAATTCATTTGAGGACACAAATCCATACATAAATCCATAAGTATATTCATTCATTTTTCCAGAATGTAAATCTAAATGGTAATCTCCAGATCTGTGAGTGTTTGTAGACATTTGTGCCCCATCAAATTTGGCATTTTGTTTGTTAGATCCTACTGAAACAAGTGTATTTCCAGGAAATTCAATGGTTTGAATGAGTTTACGAACATTGTCTACCGGTTTGCCCATTTCAACGTTATTTTTATTGACTACTTTAGTAACGTCAAAATGCATTTCGTTTCCAACTAATTGTAATTTAACAGTAATCTCAGCATTGATGAATTCATCGTCATTTCTTACTGTCATCACATACTCAGCTGTTTTATCGTCAATTTTACGATATTGAACTTCTGGTTTAACTAAAACGCCATTGATAGACATTTTATCAATTTTTTGAACTTGACCTGTTAACGTTTTTCCATCTAATTCATATTCTTTCACACGTGGAAACGCCGTGTCGATGATGGCTTTTAATTGTTCAGATTGTAAAGTTTCATAATGAACATCATGGTCATTACGACGGAGACCATCATCAGCTGCTGGAGCTTCTTCTTCTGGTTTAATGTTCTCTTGATTATCCGCTTTGATCGATACAGATGTTAATTCCTTATAATATGATCCCGCTTTAAGGTAAACTTTATTGACATCAGCTAAAGCGTTCTTGACAGCTTCTGGAACGACTTCTGTGCTAAATAAAGTTTGTCCATTATTTGTAGCGTTTAATTGACCATCTTTCTTGTAAACGATAGATAGGTGGTTTTCTGCCCCTGCAGTAGGTGCTTCTACACGAGTCTTGCTATACCATGTGTTTACACCTGGTCCTTTGTATTGCCAGAACCAACCGCCCTTGTCATACCCTACAAAGATATTGTTGTCATTATCTTTATATTTTAGATATACCCCAAAGCGAGTTTCAGCTGGAGGAGTGTTTGCCTTAAACGTTAAGTCAACGCTTACATTTCCTTCCGCATCCGCTTGTAAGCCAGCTTTTTCAAATAAAGCTTCGTTTGCTCCATTGTCGTTTTCCTTAGTTGAAGTTAATTTGTTGTAACGTACTCCGCCTTCTTCAACGACTTCAACATTCCCTTTCACACGGCTTACTGAGTCCCACTCTTTTTTCACTTCGGCTGTTGCTTCACGAGTTTCACCAGTCGCTTCACGAGTTTCACCTGATGCTGCTGGTTTAGCTTCAGTTGGTTTAGCTTCAGCAGGTTTAGCCTCCTCTTTTTCGGTTGCAGCTTCAGTAGCTTTTTCTTCTACTTTATCAGTTGCCTCCGTGTTTGCAGCTTCATTAGAAACTGCTTCTTTTTCTTCTTTTGGCGCTACTTCAGTTGCTTCGGCACCAGATTCTACTGCTGGTTTCTCCTCAGCAGTGGCCGCCGCCTCACTTGGCGTGTTTTCTACGGCTGTCGCTACTACCTCTGTTGCAGCAGCTTCAGTTGCAGAAACTGGTTGAAGTGTGCCAAAAAAGAAAGCCCCGATGATAACTGAACATGTACCAACAGTGAGCTTTCTAATAGAGAAGCGCTGTCTCTTCTCCATATTTTGACGATTATACATAATACCCCTCCTTAAATTGTAAAAACGTTTACACAATTAATTTTAGCACTTCCTTTACAATACCACTTGGACTTTTTTGCTCTTTACTAGTACTATTTTGCTCTTTTTAAAACGCTTTCATATTTTCTTCGAAGAATTAGCAGAATTAAATCAAAAAGACTCCTAGCAACCTTTGCTAGGAGTCTTCTTTTCGTTATTTTTGTCCCATATCTTTCACTTTCATAATACGAGTGATACTTGCTCTCTCGTTTTCTTCAAGTTTCATTTCGATAAAGTAAATCGTTTCTTCTAATTGTGGGATCAATCGATATTCAAGGGCGTTTACACGTCGTCTTGTTTTCTCGATTTCATCTGCTAGCAATTGACAAGTTTTTTCAATCTCTGTCAATTCTAGCAATTCATTTAATACATTTGAGATTTGCTCTACGGAATCATCAATTTCACTGTTCGAGTTTAAGTAACCATATTTAAAGTCACTTTCCTCCGTTTCATCTTTCACTGTGAAATGCATTTCTGGAACATATACACTCATAATGTTCTTTTCTTGAAGGTCCAAGGATACGCTTTGTGGTGGAATAGCCACAAGCTCTTCGATGAACGCTTCTTCCAACGTTGCTTTTGCAAGAACGAAGCTCTTCATCCCTGCCACAAGACGATTTTCAACCGCCTCACGCAACGCATTGTTTTTACGAATTAATTCGATGAACTGACGCATTAACTCATCTTGTTTATCCTTTAGGAGTTTATGCCCCCTTTTTGACACGACAAGACGATGCTTTAATTTTGTCAACTCCATACGGGTTGGTTTGACATTCAATCGTGTCAAAGGAATCACTCCCCTTCCGGAAGGTATTCATCTAATAACTCATCCTTAATACGTTTCAATTCCGTACGTGGAAGGATTGATAAGAGTTCCCATCCAAGGTCCAATGTTTCTTGAATAGAACGGTTCTTGTAGAAGCCTTGTCCAACATATTCACGTTCGAAACGTTCAGTGAACTCTACATATTTCTTATCTGTTTTTGATAATGCAGATTCCCCTAATACAACGGCAAGTTCTTTAGCTTGTTTACCAGTTGCATAAGCCGCGAATAATTGGTTCATCGTTGGCGCGTGGTCCTTACGAGTCTTTCCTTCACCTGAACCTTTATCTTTTAGACGAGATAATGAAGGCAATACGTTAATTGGAGGTTGAATCCCTTGTTTATCAAGAGCACGGTCCAAAATAATTTGTCCTTCTGTAATATATCCTGTTAAGTCAGGGATTGGGTGAGTAATATCATCTTCAGGCATTGAAAGGATTGGAATCATAGTGATTGAACCATCGATTCCCTTCTTCTTACCAGCTCTCTCGTACATAGTAGCGAGGTCAGTGTATAGATATCCTGGATAACCACGACGTCCTGGAACCTCCTTACGAGCAGCAGAAACCTCACGAAGAGATTCAGCGTAGTTCGTAATATCAGTGATGATAACGAGAACGTGCATATTCTGCTCAAACGCTAAGTACTCAGCAGCAGTTAGCGCCATACGAGGTGTCGCAATACGCTCTACAGCAGGGTCGTTAGCAAGATTTAGGAACATTACCGAACGATCGATAGCTCCACTCTTACGGAAGTCTGTCATGAAGAACTCAGCTTCTTCATAAGTGATACCTACAGCTGCGAACACTACGGCGAACTTGCTGTCTGTACCACGAACCTTAGCCTGTCTTGCAATCTGAGCTGCGAGGTTCGCGTGTGGAAGTCCTGATCCCGAGAAGATAGGAAGCTTCTGACCTCTTACTAGAGTGTTAAGTCCGTCGATAGCGGATACGCCAGTCTGAATGAACTCAGATGGGTACTCTCTTGCAGCCGGATTCATGGCTAGTCCGTTAATATCGAGGTATTCTTCTGGAATAATTTCAGAACCACCATCTATAGGTCTGCCCATTCCGTCAAATACTCTTCCGAGCATATCGAGTGATACACCTAGCTGATTTCCGTGCCCAAGAAATCTTACCTTACTCTCTTTGAGGTTCATTCCTGCGGAGTTTTCAAACAGCTGTACAACAGCGTCAGTGCCGTTAAGCTCGAGAACCTTACAGTGTCTAAGCTCACCATTTGCAAGCTCAATCTCACCTAGTTCATCGTAGCCTACGTCTTCTACACCCTTAACAACCATCAAAGGGCCGGCTACTTCAGAAATAGTCTTGTATTCTCTAATCATTCAGTTCACCTGCCTTCTTAATAAGCTCTTCTATAGAAGCCTCTAGCTTGCCAACAAGTGCAGCATACTCTCCATCTACCACATCCTCTTCAAGGTACTTAAATCTTCCTATATCCTCTCTTAGAGGCAGTGAAGTGATTGCCTTAAAGTCAGCATGCTCATGAAGTCCTCTTAGCCCCTCATCATAGTAACGAAGGATTAAATCTAGAAGCTTAAACTGCTTGTTCGTAGATGTAAATGTATCAACTTCGTGGAACGCATTCTGGTGTAGGTAGTCCTCACGAATCATCTTGCAGACCTCAAGCTTGAGCTGGTCTTCTTTAGATAGACCGTCCACTCCGACTAGCTGTACGATTTCGTTTAGCTCGTCTTCTTCCTGAAGCAGCTTGAGAGCTCTTGCTCTGTGATTTGGGAATTCCTTGTTAACGTTCTCTGCAAACCATACGTTAAGTCTATCTGCATATAGCGAATAGCTGTTTAACCAGTTAATTGCAGGGAAATGTCTAGCATGCGCTAGATTAGCATCTAGTCCCCAGAATACCTTTACTATACGAAGTGTAGCCTGTGATACTGGCTCTGAAATATCTCCTCCTGGAGGTGATACAGCTCCGATAGCGGATAGAGCTCCAACTCTTCCCTCACTACCAAGGCATACAACCTTACCAGCTCT
>ERZ773073.305-NODE-305-length-27793-cov-34.243853_pt1 | contig 27793 bp, 30 predicted proteins | sample MGYA00580616_ERZ773073 | MGnify/ENA primary metagenome ERZ773073 (study PRJEB29015, sample SAMEA2737960) | human oral metagenome | biome: human oral; feature: human-associated habitat; material: dental | place: China | collected 2131 ...
TAATTAAACAAAAAAGAGAATCTTTTAAGATTTTATTCTCAAAAAAATTCTCTTAATTATGTTAATTGTAAGTCTAAACTTTTTTATCAACACTATTTGACAAACAACCATATTAAAAAGTGTAAAACAATATTCAACTGAATTACACTTTTTTTTATTTATTTCTCAAAAATATCTTTAATTTTATTTTTTATCTCCACTGCTTTTTTAGGATTTCCATTAGCAGAAATTGCAATCTGTATATCATCTTTTTCATAGATACTCATAAATCTAACATTCATATCATCTTTTGAAGTAACATTATTTACTAAAATATTTTTTGACATACATAGTTGAGAAATATTTTTATTCAGTACTTCATTATTAGTTGCAACTACAACTAAAAAAATATCTTGTAAAAATTTTTCTTCAAATTCTTGATTTTTAAAAATTTTTATTTTGTTGTTCTTTTCTAATTCTAAAAATTTTTCTTCTAAAACTTCTTTTGTTATAACATTAATGTTGCAATTATAATTTAATAATGTTTCAATTTTTCTTAGAGCTATTTTTCCTGCTCCAATAACTAGAACATTTTTATTATTTAAATCTATTGAAACAGGAAAAAATTTATTTGCCACTTTTTTCACCTATCTTTTTAAATGCTATTTCTATAACTTCAAGAGTTCTATCAAGCTCTTTTTTAGTATGAGCTATTGATAAGAAATGAGCTTCAAATTGTGAAGGTGGAACAACAATACCATTTTCAAGCATAGTATTAAAATATATAGAAAAATTTTCAGTATTAGATTTTAAAGAATCTTCAAGATTTTCAACTTTATCTACATCAATAAAGAAAATAGTAAAAAGTGATCCCATAGAATTTATACAAACATCAACTGAATATTTTTTAGCTAGACTTTCAATATTATCAACTAAGTAAGTAGCATTTTTTTCTAATTCTTTATAAATATTTGGATTTTCTTTTAAATAGCTTATAGTTGCAAAACCTGCTTTTGATGCTATTGGATTTCCAGATAATGTACCAGCATGATAAACTCTACCAACAGGAGCAACTAAATCCATAATTTCTTTTTTTCCACCAAAAGCTCCAACAGGATATCCACCACCAATTATTTTTCCAAGAGTTGTTAAATCTGGAGTTATTCCAAAAAATTCTTGAGCACCTCCAAGTGCTAATCTAAATCCAGATATAACTTCATCAAAAATTAAAATAGTTTCTGTTTCTTCAGTAACTTTTCTAAGCCCTTGTAAAAATTCTTTATGAGTTTCAATAAGTCCCATATTAGCAGGAATAGGTTCAACTATAACACAGGCTATATCTTTATTTTTTAAAATTTCTTTTACTTTCTCAATATCTCCAAAAGGTAAAGTTAAAGTATCTTTTAAAACTCCATCTGTTATTCCATTACTATCTTGATAACCATCTGTCAATAAACCAGAACCTGATTTAACAAGTAAAGCATCTGAATGTCCATGATAACAACCTTCAAATTTTAAAATTTTATTTCTTTGAGTATAGGCTCTTGCAAGTCTTACAGCTGACATAGTTGCTTCTGTTCCAGAAGTAGTAAGTCTAACTTTTTCAATTGAAGGAACGATATTAACAATCAATTCTGCTAAATCAACTTCATATTTTGTTGGTAAACCATAAGAACTTCCATTTTCAATAATTTTTTTAACCTCTTCTATAACTTTTGGGTGGTTATGTCCAAGTATTAATGGTCCCCATGAACAAATATAATCAATATATTCATTATCATCCTCATCCCAAATTTTTGCTCCTTGACCTTTTTTTACAAAAATAGGAGCTTCTCTATTTACTGACTTAAATGCTCTCACTGGACTATTAACTCCACCTGGAATTAATTCAACTGCTTTTTTGTATAAATCAATAGAATTTTTAAAAATCATTTTATATTCTCCTTTTTAATTGTGAATTTCAATTAATAATATACACTTTTTTAATTAAAAAAACAAGTTTGCATTTTCTTTATTGATATAGTATAATAAACATACTTAATTGTATACAATATTAAATACAACTTTTAAAATAAATCTTTATAAATAAGATTAATTCACAACTGCAATGAAATATGTTATAATATATAACCATAACATTGTTGAAAGGAAAAAATAAAATGGTATATATTTTGATAATAATAGCTATATTAGTTATATTGCTTCTAGCTTTTAATAAAAGTGCAGTACCAGTTTTTCTATATCATCAAGTGAATCCTATTTCTTCAAATGTAAGTCCTGAAATATTTGAGGAACATTTAAAGATTATTAAAAAATATAATATGAAAACTATAACAATTTCAGAATATTATAATAATAATATAAATAAAAATTCTATGCTTTTAACTTTTGATGATGGATATTATGATAATTTTAAATATGTATTTCCATTGTTAAAAAAATATAATATGAAAGCAACAATTTTTTTAAATACTTTGTACATTATGGACAAAAGAGAAAATGAACCTGAAATAAAAGATAATAATACTGTAAATTTAGAAGCCATGAAAAAATATATTGAGAATGGTAAAGCAACTATTAATCAATATATGTCTTGGGAAGAAATAAAAGAAATGTATGACAGTGGTTTAATTGATTTTCAAGCACATTCTCATAAACATATGGCAATATTTAAAGATATTAAGATAGAAGGGCTTACAAAAAAAGAAAGAATAGAAGCACCTGAACTATATCTATATGGAGAACTTGAAGATGATTTTCCTATCTTTGCTAAGAGAGGAGAATATTCAGGAAAGGCTAAAATAATAAAAAAAGAATTTTATAAAATTTTTAAAAGATTTTATAAAGAAAATATTGAAAATAAAATTACAGATAAAAATGAAATTTTAAAAAAATGTCAAGAATTTATTGATAAGAACACTGAATATTTTTCTGATGAAAGTGAAATAGAGTACAAGAAAAGAATAGAAGAAGATTTTTTAGAAAATAAAAAATTGATAGAAAAGAATTTAGGAAATCAAGTTAAATTTTTCTGTTGGCCTTGGGGACATAGAAGTAAAGAAACAATTAAAATATTAAAGGAGCTAGGAGTTGTTGGTTTTATTTCAACTAAAAAAGGAACTAACTCTATGAAAGCAAATTGGGATATGATAAGAAGAATTGAGCTCAGAAGATATACTCCTAAAAAATTTAAGATTAATTTATTGATTGCTAGAAATTTAATTTTAGGTAAAATATATGGTTGGATATCGTAGTTAAAATTGGAGGTGGATATGACCTTAACTGTTGCAATGATAACATTAAATGAAGAGAAAAATTTGGAGAGAACCCTAAAATCAGTTCAAGATTTTGCAGATGAAATTGTAATTGTAGATAGTGGTTCAACTGATAGAACAGAGGAAATAGCTAAAAAATTTGGAGCAAAATTTGTATATCAACAATGGCTTGGCTATGGTCCACAAAGAAATAAGGCTATTGAACTATCAACTTCTGATTGGATATTAAATATTGATGCAGATGAAGAAATTTCACCAGAACTTGCAAATAAAATAAAAGGAATTAAAGAAAATAGTCGTTATAAAGTTTATAAAATAAATTTTATGTCTGTATGTTTTAATAAAAAAATAAAACATGGTGGTTGGAGTAATACATATAGAATAAGACTTTTTAGAAAGAATGCTGGAAGTTATAATGAAAATAGTGTACATGAAGAATTTGTAACAACTCAAGAAATAGCAAAACTTCATAAATATATTTATCATCATAGCTATTCAGATTTAGCTGACTATTTTGAAAAATTTAATAAATATACAACACTGGGAGCTATTGAATATTATAAAAAAGGTAAAAAAGCCAGTCTTATCTCAATAGTATTAAGTCCAATATATAAGTTTTTAAGAATGTATATAGTAAGACTTGGTTTTTTGGATGGACTTGAGGGCTTTTTGTTAGCCACAACAAGTTCACTTTATACTATGGTTAAATACTATAAATTAAGAGAAATATACAAAAATGGTTCCTATATTGAAGGAGAAGGAAACGATGGAAATTAAAAGAATTTTAGTTTCAAGAACAGATAAAATTGGAGATTTAATTTTATCAATACCAAGTTTTTTTATGTTAAAAAAAATGTATCCTAGTGCAGAGCTTGTAGTCATTGTTAGAAAATATAATGTAGATATAGTAAAAAATCTTCCATATATTGATAGAATTGTAATAATTGATGAATATACTAAAGTAGAGCTTTTAGAAAAAATTGCATATTTTAAGGCAGATGTTTTTATAGCTTTATACAATGATAGTTATGTTGCTTCTCTTGCTAGAGCAAGTAAAGCTAAAATAAGAATAGGACCTATTTCAAAATTAAGTTCATTTTTTACATATAATAAAGGTATTCTACAAAAAAGATCTTTATCTATTAAAAATGAAGGACAGTATAACTTAGACTTAGTTGCAAAGCTTAATAAAAAAAGATTTGAAGAGCTTTATGAATTAAATACAAAATTGATACTTACAAATGAGAATAAAAAAGTAGCAGATGTATATTTTAAAGAAAATTCTATTGAAGGAAAATGCTTAGTGGTAAATCCTTTTATAGGGGGTTCTGCTAAAAATATAACCGATAAACAATATGTCAGCATATTAAAAAAAGTTAAAGAAAAAATACCAGACCTAAATATTATCATTACAAGCCATATTTCTGATGAAGAAAGAACAGAAAAGCTTTGTAAGGATATTGGAAAAGATAAGATTTTTACTTTTTCTAATGGAGCAAGTATTTTAAATACTGCTTCAATCATAGATAGAGCAGATGTATATTTTGGAGCTTCAACAGGGCCAACTCATATTGCAGGAGCATTAGGTAAAAATATTGTAGCTATCTATCCTCATAAAAAAACTCAAAGCCCTACTAGATGGGGAATTTTAGGTAATTCTAATGTGAAGTATATAATTCCTGATGAAAATAATCCAAAAGAGGACTACAAAAACCCATACTTTGATAACTTTACTGAAGAAATGGAAGACAAAGTTGTTAAAGCAATATTAGAGGCATTAAAATGAATATTTTAATAATACATACAGCTTTTATTGGAGATATTGTATTATCTACGGCTTTAGTATCAAAGGTAAAAGAAAAATATCCTGATTCTAATATCTATTATCTAACAACACCTTTGGGAAAAGAAATATTAAAAAATAACCCTAAAATTAAAGAAATTATTGTCTATGATAAAAGAGGAAAAGACAAGGGCTTTGGAGCATTTATTTCTTTTGTAAGAAAAATTAGAAAACTAAAAATTGATATTTGTTTAACACCACATAGATATTTAAGAAGCAGTATTTTATCTCTTTTGAGTGGAGCTAGTATTAGAGTAGGTTATGATATTGCAAGTTTAGCTTTTGTATATAATAAAAAAATTAAATATGATAAAACAAAACATGAAGTTGAAAAGCTACTCTCTTTTATAGATGATAATACTAAAAGATATAAGCTTGAAATGTATCCAAGTGAAAAAGATAAAATTAAAATTGATACTTTACTTAAAAAATTATCAAATAATAAAAAAATAATACTTATAGCCCCTGGAAGTAAATGGTTTACAAAAAAATGGCCAGAAGAATATTTTAGAATTTTAATTCAAAACTTAGTAAAAAGAGATGATTTGTTAATAGTTATAACAGGTGGAAAAGAAGAAAAAGAAATAGAGTTAAATCTTGATTCAAAAGTTTTAGATTTAAGAGGAGAGATTACTTTATTGGAATTGGCAGAACTTACAAAAAGAGCTGTTTTGGTTGTCTCAAATGATTCTGCTCCTATACATATAACATCAGCCTTTCCAGATACAAGAATAATAGGAATTTTTGGTCCAACAGTTAAAGAATTTGGCTTTTTTCCTTGGTCTCAAAATAGTAAAGTATTTGAAGTTAATGGTTTATATTGTCGTCCTTGTGCAATACATGGTGGGAATTTTTGTCCTGAAAAACATTTTAGATGTATGAGAGAAATTACACCAGATTTAATAGAAAATGAGATTTACAATTATATTTCTAGTATTGACAATAAAAAGGTGAAAGACAATGAGTAAAGAGAAAATTGAAAAAATTATAAAAATTTTAAAAGATGACCATAGAAGCTATGTATATGTTTTTGAGCTAGAGGCATATGCTGATAAAAAATTTGTATATAAAGAACCAAAAGAAAAAAATAAAAGAAAATGGCAAAAATTTTTAAATTTTTTTAGGGGCTCTGAAAGTAAAAGAGAATATTATCAGATGAAAAGGATAAATTCTTTAGGACTAAAAACAGCTAAACCTGTTTTTTATAGAAAAGATTATCTAATCTATGAGTATGTTGAAGGAAGAGAACCAACAATAGATGATATTGATTTAGTAGTTAAGGAACTTCAAAAAATTCACTCTATAGGTTATTTACATGGAGATTCACATATTAACAATTTTTTAATATCTCCTGAAAAAGAAGTATATATAATTGATTCAAAATTTCAGAAAAATAAATATGGAAAATTTGGAGAAATCTTTGAAATGATGTATTTAGAAGATAGTGTAGGAATAGAAATAGACTATGATAAAAAAAGTTTTTATTATAAAGGTGCAATGTTACTCAGAAAATATTTAACTTTTTTTTCAAAATTAAAAAATATAATTAGAGGAAAATAAATTGGAAAATCATAAAAGAATATTAGTTATAAGGTTAAGTTCAATAGGAGATGTAATACTTACAACAGCGGTACTTAAAGCATTTAAAGAAAAATATCCAAACTATATAATAGATTTTTTAGTGATAGATAAATTTAGAGATGCTATAAGTTTATCTCCTTATGTAGATAATTTATTGCTTTATGATAAGAAAAAAAATGATGGTCTTTTTAATTTAATAAAATTTAGCAAAGAACTTTCAAAAAATGATTATGATTATGTATTTGATTTACATTCTAAATTTCGTTCAAAGATAATTACCTTTGTTTTAAGTAAATTTTATAGAGTAAAGGCTTATACATACAAAAAAAGAGCTTTTTGGAAATCTATACTTGTAAATTTAAAATTAATAAAATATAAGGTTGACAATACTATAATTAAAAATTATTTTTCAGCTTTTAAAGATTTCAACTTAGAATATCAGGGAGAAAAATTAAATTTTTCATTTGAACCTGAGCTAAAAGAAAAATTTAAAGACTATAAAGACTATATAGCTTTTGCAGTTGGAGCTTCAAAAGAAACTAAAAAATGGACTATTGAAGGTTTTGGAAAACTTGCTAAAAAACTATATGAAGCTTATGGAAAAAAGGTAATTTTAATAGGTGGTAAAGAAGATTGTGAAAGATGTGATAAAATAGAAAAGATAAGTGAAAATTCTGTTATAAATCTAGCAGGAAAATTAAGTTTAAAAGAAACAGGAGCTTTACTTTCACAAATAAAATTTTTACTAACAAATGATTCGGGGCCTTTTCATATAGCAAGAGGTGTTGGATGTAAAACATTTGTAATATTTGGACCAACAAGTCCAGGAATGTTTGATTTTGGAGAAACGGATGTATTAGTCTATAATAAAGTTGATTGTTCTCCTTGTAGTTTACATGGAGATAAGATTTGTCCAAAGAAACATTTTAAATGTATGAAAGAATTAAGTTATGAAAAAGTTTTTAAAATAATAGAAAATAAGGAGTGAAAAAAGAATGGCAGCAAAAAAAGATAAAAGTATCCCAGATTCAAAAATAACAGATAAAGAAGGAAAAGAAAAAGCGGTCAAAGATGCTATGGCAGCAATTACAAAAGGTTTTGGTTCTGGACTTATTATGAAATTGGGAGAAAAAAGTTCTATGAATGTAGAATCTATACCAACAGGAAGTATAAATTTGGATATAGCTTTAGGAATTGGTGGAGTACCTAAAGGAAGAATTATTGAAATATATGGAGCAGAAAGTTCAGGTAAGACAACTCTTGCATTACATATTATAGCTGAAGCACAAAAACAAGGTGGAACAGTCGCATTTATTGATGCTGAACATGCACTTGATCCAGTTTATGCAAAAGCATTAGGTGTTGACATAGATGAACTTTTAATTTCTCAACCAGATTATGGAGAACAAGCACTTGAAATTGCTGATACTCTTGTCAGATCAGGAGCTATAGATTTAATTGTAATTGACTCAGTTGCAGCTCTTGTTCCAAAAGCAGAAATAGATGGTGAAATGTCAGATCAACAAATGGGATTACAAGCAAGACTTATGTCAAAAGGTTTAAGAAAATTAACAGGAAATCTTAATAAATATAAGACTACAATGATTTTTATCAATCAAATCAGAGAAAAAATTGGTGTAACTTATGGACCTACAACTACAACTACTGGAGGAAAAGCACTTAAATTCTATTCATCAGTTAGAATGGAAGTTAAAAAGATGGGTACAGTAAAACAAGGTGATGATCCAATAGGAAGTGAAGTTGTTGTAAAAGTGACAAAAAATAAGGTAGCACCTCCATTTAAAGAAGCAGCATTTGAAATACTATATGGAAAAGGAATTTCAAAGGTTGGAGAAATTATAGATGCAGCTGTTGCAAAAGATATTATAGTTAAAGCTGGTTCTTGGTTCAGTTTTAGAGACCAAAGTATAGGACAAGGAAAAGAAAAAGTAAGAGCAGAATTAGAAACAAATCCAGAATTATTAGCACAAGTTGAAGCAGATTTAAAAGAAGCTATTGCAAAAGGTCCTGTTGATAAGAAAAAGAAAAAATCTAAAAAAGAAGTTGCTTCTGATGACACTGATGATGAAAATCTTGAAATAGATGATGATGCAGTTGAAGAAAATAACGATTAAGGGAAATAAACTTATTCTTGATAATGATAAAATTATTTATTTGACCAAAGAGATGTTTTCTAAGTTTGATTTAAAAGGGAAAACTGAACTAAATGAAGAAACTTTTTATTCTTTAATTTATTTTAGAATTAGGCTATCAGCTTATACTATGTTAGCTAAAAGAGATTATTTCAAAAAAGAATTAAGAAATAAGTTAATAGAAAAAATTGGTTTTGCAGATATAGTTGAAGAAGTTGTAGAAGATTTTGAAGAAAAAGGTTATTTAGATGACTATGAAAAAGCAAAATCTTATACAGCACAACATTCTAACTATGGAACAAAGAAATTATCTTTTATTCTTTATCAAATGGGAGTAGATAGAGAAATAGTCTCTGAAGTTCTTGAAGATGAAAAAGACAATCAAATAGAAAAAATAAAACAACTTTGGATAAAATTAGGTAATAAGGAACACAAGAAGAAAGTTGAAAGCATATTAAGAAAAGGCTTCTTGTATGGAGATATAAAGAAAGCAATATCTTCTTTGGAGGAGGAAGAAGAATGATTATTTTAGGTATAGAAAGTTCATGTGATGAAACTTCTATTGCAGTTGTAAAAGATGGGAAGGAAATTTTATCAAATAATATTTCTTCTCAAATTGAAATTCATAAAGAATATGGCGGAGTTGTCCCAGAAATTGCTTCAAGACAACATATTAAAAATATAGCTACTGTACTTGAAGAAAGTTTAGAAGAAGCTAAAATTACCTTAGATGATGTAGACTATATTGCAGTAACTTATGCCCCAGGACTTATTGGAGCTTTACTTGTGGGAATTTCATTTGCAAAAGGTTTATCTTATGCAAAAAATATTCCTATTATTCCAGTTCATCATATCAAGGGACATATGTATGCAAATTTCTTAGAACATGATGTAGAGTTACCTTGTATTTCTCTTGTTGTATCTGGTGGACACACTAATATTATATATATTAATGAAAATCATAATTTTATTAATATTGGAGAAACTTTAGATGATGCAGTGGGAGAAAGTTGTGATAAGGTTGCAAGAGTTCTAGGACTTGGATATCCAGGTGGACCTGTAATAGATAAGATGTACTATAAGGGAGATAGAAACTTTTTAAAAATTACTAAACCAAAAGTTTCAAGATTTAATTTTAGTTTTTCAGGAATTAAAACAGCTATTATAAATTTTGATAATAATATGAAAATGAAAAATCAAGAATATAAAAAAGAAGATTTAGCAGCTTCTTTTTTAGGAACTGTTGTAGATATTTTATGTGATAAAACTTTAGATGCTGCAGTTGAAAAAAATGTAAAAACTATTATGCTTGCAGGTGGTGTTGCAGCTAATTCACTTTTAAGAAGTCAACTTGCAGAAAAAGCAGCTGAAAAAGGAATTAAAGTTATATACCCAAGTATGAAACTATGTACAGATAATGCAGCTATGATAGCAGAGGCAGCATATTATAAGTTAAAAAATGCTAAAAATGAGGAAGAAATTTTTGCTGGATTAGACTTAAATGGTGTTGCAAGTTTAATGGTTAGTGATGAAAAAGTTATATAAAAAATAAATTTATCAAGGATTTAAGGTTAAAAAAATTTAAATCCTTTTTTATAAGTAAGAATATAACTCTAAAAGTAGATGAAAACTTCTTCTATTGACAAGAAATCAATATATTTTTATAATATCAATATAAAGAAATAGAATTCTAAAAAAGATAAAAAAGCCTAAAAATACTATGATATTTCAATATTTAATCAAGAATTTCTCACAATTGAAATTTTTATAGAAAGAAATAAAAACTATTTAAGGAGGAATTTTATGAAAAAAATACTATTGTTTACATTATTTATAGGAATTTGTATGAGTGGAGTAGCAAGTACAAAAGAAAAAAATCCAAATCTTTTAAAACAAGTATATAAAAAGGAAGAATTGATAACATTGGACAAAGAAAAAGTAGCAGGAGGAAACGGAACTTTACATGGGAAATTTGCTTTTACAAGAGATATGGCTACTGAAGAAGATGCTATCAAAGAAATAGGTTGGATGACACTAAATAAAGGTGAATCTGTTGGAGTGCATCCTCATAAAAATAATGAAGATACTTATATTATTGTTTCTGGAGAAGGAATCTTTATAGATGGTTCTGGAAAAGAAACAGTGGTTAGAGCTGGAGATGTAACTATTGCAAGACCAAATCAATCTCATGGACTTCGTAATGAAAAAGATGAACCACTTGTATTTTTAGATATTATTGCTCAAAATCATGCTTTAAAAACAGAAAAATAAAACATAGTTTGCCATTTTAATTGTGAAAATTCTTTTGGTCAATAAAATTTTATAGAAACTGTGAGGTTTTTTATATTCCAAAAAATAAGGGACTGTTGCAAATTAATCTATACAATGAACTATTTTTTATTTCATTCATAAGTTTGCAACAGCCCTATTCTTATTTTTTAAGCTCTTTAGCTGGAATATGTTGGAAAATTTCATCAATAACTCCTTCTCCAACTTTATTTCCACCTTCCATTATCATAAATTCAGTTCCTTTTGTTAGAGCAGAATAATCTACACCTTCATATAGAGGTAGAGCAGAAGCTATTATTTCTTTATCAAATATAACCTCTTCTCCATCTATAAAACATACCCCTAAATATTCAGTATCACCTTTTATAACAAGGTGAGGATAATAATTACCATTACTTAAATTAGGAGGAGTTTTTCTTTTTTTGCTAAAAAATTTTACAATGCATATTAATGTAAAGTCTAAGTTACTCATAAATTTTATACCTCTAATATTATTTATCTTTTAATAAAATTTTACTAGAAATTATAGCAGCAAGAGTAAATAGAATTCCTACAATAAATGTAAAACTCATTCCAAAGAAAAGTCCTTTAGTTAATAAAAGAGTTAAGATTACATTTAAAAATACAAAATAAACTATACTTGTGATAGTGTATGAAAGAGAATAATTTGCTAAAACAGGACTTTTAAAATCAGGATCACATATTCTTAATAGAAGTATTCCAGTTAAAAATACACCAGTAGCCATACCAAAAGTAGCAATCATATGTTCAAACCAATAGTCTTTTATAAAAAATTTACACATATAAAATAAGAATAAAGTTGTAACAATGAAACCAACAATAACTATAAATAAAATTGGAACTAGATAAGTGAATACAGCTTTTATAGGTAAACTAGCAATAGCAGCTGTAACTGCAAATTCTGTAAGACTTCCAGAGATTCTTGATTTTGTATTACTATCTATTAAAAAATCTATTTTTAATTTTCCAAATATTTTCCAAACTATAAACATTATAATCATAGCATAAGCCCAGATAGAAATTTGATCAAGCACAGGTATCTTATGTACCTTTATAAAACTTTGTAGTTGAGACGAAATTAAACAAACTCCAAAAATAATTGCAGCATGGAATGCCAAAGTATCAACTGATGATGTTAGAGTAGTTTCTCTTCCAAGTTTAGGTTGATTTTCAATATCTTTTACAAAGCCTATTTTAAAACTTTCAGGAATATCTCCTGGTTTTTTAAGAATAGCTGTAAAATTTTTTCTTGAAGCAATATTGATTAAAAGCATCCCAATTAAAATTCCTCCTACCAGACCAAAAGTTGCAGTGGTAGTTGCTACACCTTGTGCTATTTCCCAAAAATCTAAATTGGCACTTTGTAACATATTTCCTAATAAACCAGCTGTTCCATGTCCACCAACAAATCCAATTCCTAATTCCCAACCAAAAGTTTTATAGAAATCATAGTTTGGGAAAATATATTGTGCAGAAAAACCAAATCCAAATTGTAACATAGCAATAGCAATTCCAATAAAAGCTAAAGGTAAAATATTTTTCATAGATTTTTTTTCAGATGAACTTTTTAATCCAAGAGGAACAGAAGCAACTATTGGAACAATCAAAACTCCTGGTATTAAAGAAAATATTTTTAACCATTCTTCTGGAATTTTTATCACATTAAAACAAATAGGACCTAATATAAGAAGTAAAAAGCCACCTATTACTGATGCAGGAATAAAAGTAGTCTGGAAAAATTTTATTTTAGCTCTTAAAAAAGTTCCTAAAATTAGAAATAAGCCTAATAATCCTAAAGAATTTAATAAATCCATAAAAATTTTACTAGTCATACATATCACTCCTTAATTAAAAATTTTATTAAAAATTAATTTAATCTATCAAAAACTAATTTACAAAAAGTTTTTATTCCTATTTTTAATGAAGTTTCATCTGCTATGAATTCAGGACTATGTAGAGTACATTTTCCTTTATTAAAATCACTTTCAGTTCCTAACCACATAAAGACTGAAGGAACTTTCTTAGTAACAAAGGAAAAATCTTCACCAGCAGGTAAAGGGTTGGATTGAACAAGAACATTTTCCTTTCCTAAAATTTCATTTAAAGATTTTATAGCTGCTTCTGATAAGTCAGGGTCATTATATACAAAATCATAACCATTTTGATAATTAAGTTTAGCACTACAACCATATGCACTAGCTATATCTTCAACTAGTTTTTGAAGCCTTTCTCTTATCATATCAGCATTTTCAGTAGAGAATGTACGAACTGTTCCTTCAAGTTTTACATAGTCAGCTAGTACATTGTATCTACTACCACCTTCCATTTTTCCAATTGTAATAACTGCTGTTTGATTAGGAGGCATATTTCTACTTATTATACTTTGTATACCTGTAATAATATTTCCAGCTACCACTATTGCATCTCTTCCTTCTGATGGTATAGAAGCATGACTACTTTTACCAAAAATTTCAATATCAATTCTATCTGATCTTGAAGTTGCAACCCCTGGTTTTATAGCTACACTTCCTATTGGAATTCCAAAAACATGCAAAGCATAAGCTTCATCAACTTTTGGATTTTCTAGTAATCCTTCTGATATCATTCCTTTTGAACCTCCAATAGGGGAAGCTTCTTCACTAGGTTGGAACATAAATTTTACATTTCCATTTAGTTTATCTTTAAAATATGATAATACAAAAGAAGTTCCTAGTAATATGGAAGTGTGCATATCATGCCCACAAGCATGCATAATATTTTTATTTTTTGAAATAAAAGGTAAATCATTTATTTCGTTTATAGGGAGAGCATCCATATCTCCTCTTAATAGGATAGTTTTTTTGTTAGTATTTCCTTTTAGATTTGCAATAACTCCATATCCATTTACATTTGTTATTATTTCAACAGGAAGTTTATTTAGTTTTTCAATAACCTTTTCAGAAGTTCTTTTTTCATTACCACTTAATTCAGGATGAGAATGAATATCTCTTCTAAAATCAATAATTTCATCAATATATTTATCAATTATTTTTTCTATTTCTTTAAAATCCATAGTAACCTCCATACTTTAATAAATTTTAATAAAATTAAACGACATTTTTAACGACAAATACATTTATTGTATTATATCTTTATATTTTTTTATTGTCAATAAATATGTCGAAAAAAAATGAATTTTTAAAATAAATATATGATATAATTAAAATATAATCATTTGAAAGGAAAATTATATGATAAAATTAGCAATTTTAACTCCTAGAAATTCTTATGAAAATATAAAAAAATGTTTAAAAGATATTGAGTGTGAAATAAAATACATATTTTATGATAATCTTTATGACTTAGAAAGCTTATATTTAAAGAATGCTCAAGAATATGATGGAATTATTACAAGTGGACCTATTGGTTATGAGATAATAAAAAATAGTGTTGAATTATTTACACCTTTATACCATTTTGATATTTCAAAAGGAGATTTATATAAATATCTTTTTAATATTTTAAAAGAAAATCCTAAAATAGATTTTTCAAGGGTTTACATTGATTTTATTTCTCCTGAAAAAAAAGAATACTGGTTTCAAGATGTTTTTAAGAAAGAAGAGGAACCAATTTTTTATCAAATAAATTTCTCTAATAAGAATTTGTATGAGACTTTAAAAAGTAATTATATCAATTTAAAAAAAGAAAATAAGATAGATATGGTTCTAACAAGAATAAGTAATATGGTTAAATTTTTAAAAAATGAAAAAATTTCATTTGATTTTCTATTCCCTTCTGAAGAAAATATTAAGAATACAGTTTTAGAAGTTATAAAAGATATAAAAATTTTAAAATCTGAAAAAAAACAAATAATTTTTGGGAAACTTTTGTTAGATGAAATTTCAATAGATATAGAAGAAGAAATACATTCAATCTCTAAGAATTGTATAGTAAAAATTTTAGGAAAAAATATAGAAATTATGATGATTTATGAAGATTTTATAAATTCAAATATAGCTTTAAATTTAAAAAAGAAATTAAAAGAAAAATTTTATTCTGGTTGGGGGAAAGGAAATAATATAAATGAAGCAAGATATAATGCAGAAAAATCATATAAAAAAAATGTAGATTTAAATTCAGAAGTTATATATTTGGTCTCTACAAATTCAGAAATTATACTATCTGAAATAGATGATGCAAAAAAGAAAAATATTGAAATAATTGAAAAATTGAAAAAATTAAATATAACAAAACAAAATTCCGAAAAGCTTATAGAACTTTTTAAAAGTAAAGAAAAAGTAAGCTGTGCAAGTTTAGCTAATTATTTGGCTATATCAGAAAGAACAGCAAATAGATTGTTATTAAAACTTGAAGAAAATAACTTAGCTATTTCAGACTTAGTAAAAATTAATAGGGGAAGACCTAAAAAACTGTATAAATTTTCATTTTAAAAAACTGCACCTTGAAATTACAGGTGCAGTAAATTAATATCATTTTTCTTCTTCAACAAAATGTATATCATTTTTTAAATTTTCTATACTAGATAAATCTTTTTCATCATAATTACCAGTAGCCATATGTCTAGCTTCAATATTTTTTAAATCATCTTTATTTATAGTATATTCAAATTCTTCAGCATCCCATTGATTTTTAAGAATTATAACATAAAAAAGTTTATGTTCTTTATCAATAAGTATCATAGTTGGAATAGTGGGAGTAACATCTTCTTGTTTACCTACTGCTAAAATTGAAAATTCAGTATTTTCTGGAATAAATTTTAAATCTGTTGAACTTGTATTTTCAACAATACAATAATTTCCCTTTAAAGTTAAATCACTATTAACTAATGAATCCTCTGAAATTTTTATGTTATCTAACTCTTCTTTTGTTAATTTGTCTTCTACATTATACTTATCAAAGCCTTCCTTAGTTATTTGTAAGGGTTCAATTTCATTGCCACTTTCTTTCTCTTTTAAAGTTAAAAGATAAAATGTTATATCATTACCAATTTGAATAGATTCTTTTTTTGTAACTTGATAATCCCATTTTTTTCCACAACCTATAACTAATAATCCTAATAAAACTATGAGTAAAATAAAAATTTTTTTCATAATATTCTCCCTCTATTACTTTATTTTATTCCTATATTTATATTTTATATGAAATTTAAAGAAAAGTAAATAATAAAGAAAATTAAAAAAGTCTCTGAATTAAAAATTTCAAAGACATATATATTGATAGAAATGGTGGAGATGACGAAATAAAAATTATAACCATAGGAAGAAGTCTTTTATATAATAAGAATTTTTTATATATCTAGTAAAGCCTCTAAAAAGAGGTTTTTTATTATAAAATAAAAAATCTATATTTTCAAAATACCTTGGGAGAGGTTAATTAAAAATATAGACACACTATTTACATCTATATTTTACATTAACCCTCCTAAAAAATCAAGTTAAAATTTAAAGGGGGATTTTTTTATGAAATTAGATTCAAAAAACTTAGTATTAAATTTATTAGGAACAGATGCAAACATTCAAATAAACAAAAAAATATTATTAACATTAAAACTTGAAGAAGCTTTCTTTCTTTCCTATTTAATTGATCAGTATAAATACTTTGAAAGAGAAGGAAAATTAAGAGAAGATGGAAGTTTTTATACTAGTAATATGGATATAGCATTATACACAACCTTTAATAATTCACAAATAGCAAGAGTAAAAAAATCAGGAGTAGAAAAAGAATTATTTAAAATATCTCTAGAAGATAGTAGAACAAAGTCATATTATTATCTAAATTTTGACAAAATATTAGAAATGATAGGAACTGAAAAATCAAATATGGAATTAGCATATAAAAGTAGATTTGATTCTGAAAAAATAGAGCTTGAAATAAATAATTTAGATGACATAGAAAATTTAAAAAAATTTACTTTTAATGAGCTTAGATTTTATTGTAAAGAAAATAAAATTAAATACTCAGGAAATGATAAAAAAGATAATTTAATAAAAAAAATTATAGAAATTAAAAATCCAAATTTAATTACAAAAAGCCATTTTTCCACAGTGAACGATATATCGTTCACTAGTGAGCAGAAAAATCGTTCACTGACAAAAAATGGGAAGTTGGAGGATGGTGTGAGCGATATATCACTCACAGTGAGCGAGAAATCCATCACAAACCAAGACAAGAATAACCAAGAACAAAATACATGTCATGTACATGAGAAAAATAAAAAAGATAAAAAAATAGAGAATTTATTTCATGAACTTGGAATAAATTTTACAGATACTAATGAGTCTAGTTGTTTATTAATACTAGATAAATTTGAAGGGAATAAAATTCTCTTAGAAAAATATTTAATAAGTATTTATAATCAACTAAAAAAATTAACTAATATAAAAAATTTACCTGCTCTTTTTAGTAAAAAACTAAAAGAGATTGATTATTCATTGATAAATAAAATAAAAAAAGAAAATAAAAATAATATTGAAAAAACTTTAGAAGAACAAAAGAAAATAAAGGATGAAGAAAGAAGTATAGAAAATACTAATAATATGGATAAAATCATAGATAATTTTTTAAGTTTAGATAAAGAAATACAAGAAAATGTTGTTAATTTAGCTGAGCAAAATTATTTAAAAGAAAATAGTGTAATAAATATTGAGATGTTAAAAGCAATAAAAAAGAATACATATAGAACTTACTTAAAAATGATATATTTCAAACTTTTAGAAATTATTAAAAAAAATAATATAAAAGTAGGTGAAACAGCATGAAGTACACACTTTACATTGGCACAAATAAATATTCTTTAAGTACTGAAGATGACATCCTTAAACTTTCTCCTGGTAATTTTAAATATCAACATAAAATTTTAGTAGGAAATAAAGATATTTTAAGGTCTGTTCAAGTAGCTTATAGAAAATTGTTTAAAAAAAGTATTGATAAATATAACAAAAATAACCCTAAAAAAGAAATAAAGAGTTATTTTTGCAAGATTAATGAAAGCCAAAAACAAGCATTGGCAACAGGAATCCTTATAAAAATAAATGAAAAAAACTATAAAAACCTAGATGAAGATAAAATAATTGAGTTATTTTTAAACCAGGTAAAAGTAATTAAAAAACTACTTAAAAATTTTTATATTGTGTCAGCTGCACTATATTTTGAAAAATCTTTAACATTAAGAATAATTGGTATTCCTTATGTTAAAGATAAAGAGAATGAATTGGAAGTTAGAGTTTCAAAGTCTAACTGTTTCAGAAGAGAAAAAGTTGAAGAATTAAGACTTCATCTTCAAATTCAAGCTAACAAGGACTTTTTGAAATTCTTTGTAACTAAAACAAAAGTTATTGTAACCAAAAATAATATTGATATTAAACAACTAAAATTATTTGAAAATTATAGAGAAAACAGAGTTTAAGAAGGTGAATTAAAATTATGAAGAAAAAACAAGAGGATAAATTTTTTGATGAATATATGCAAAATAGAAAAAGTAATTCTTTTTACAATGAATTAAGCAGTGAAAGTTTATTAATAACAAAAATTTGGGATTTTAATAAAACTATCTTAGATAAATGGGCAGATATAGATCTATTGATTGCAATAAATGAAGCCAAAACAAATAGAAAAATGAAAAAAGGATTAAAAAATATTGCAAATAATTTAAGAGAAATAGCAGATAAATTGGACAAAGCAGTTGAAGAAAAAGATGTTGACATAATAAATAAAGAATAGGATTTGGAAAGGTTGAAAGATATGGGGAATATAAATATTAAAGGAAGCAAATTAGGAAATGGAACAGTTATTATTGGTGGAAATATTAAAAATAGTTCAATAGAAGGAAATAGTGTATCTATAATAAATAACAAAATATTTGTAGATGGGAAAGAAATTGAAACTGAAGAAAAAGTGATTAATATTATAGTTGAAGGAAATTTAGATAAATTAGAAGTAGATTGTTGTAATTCAATAAAAGTAAATGGAGTAACAAAAGATATAGAAGTATCTAATGGAAACATAGCCATTAGTGGTGATGTAAAAGGAAATGTAAATAATATCAATGGAAATATTATTGCAAAAGTAATAAATGGAAATTGTAAAACTACAAATGGAGATATTTTATGTAATGATTAGAAAAAATAAAGGAGATAAATAATGTGGAGAGATAAAGAAAGTAAAAAGCCAGTATATCTACAAATTACAAACTTTCATAATATAGATAAAAATGGAGATTGTGGAAAATGTCTTAAAGCTTTTATGGTTTATTATTGTGAAAGTTGGTTAGGTAGTAAAGAAATGGAGCTAGAAGAATTAAGAAGACTAGCAGAGTGGGTGGAAGAAAATGAATAGAGAAATTAAATTTAGAGCTTGGTATAAAGAAAAAAAGAGAATAGGGAAAGTTTTAGGTATTGATATTCTTCATAAAGAAATATACTTTTCAAATGAAGATGTTGATTGTTATGGACATACAGAGTTTAAAGATATAGAACTTATGCAATACACAGGAATGAAGGATGTAACTGAAAAAGAAATATATGAGGGAGATGTGGTAAAACTAGTCCATACAGGAATTGAAATATCAGCTGATAGATTAGAAGATTTAAAAAGATTTGTAGGAATCATTAAATATGAAAATGGAATATTTAAAATAGTTAGGACAGAAAAAAGCTTGATAGAAAGTAAATATTTTGAGATGGAACAGAAAAAAGTTTCTGAAATTTTTATCTATTCAAAATTATATGATTTAGAAGTTATAGGAAATATTTTTGAAAACAAAGAACTATTGGAGACAAAAAATGGATAAAACAGATTCTTGTTTTGAAGAAAAGATACTTAAACTTAAAACAAAATTAGTTATTTATAGAAATGTTCTAGCTAAAAAGAATATAGCAGACCATGACCTTATTGGAATTATATTAGAGTTAATATATTCAAATATTATCAAAATAGATGAGTTTTTAGGAATATCAAAAAAGACAATAGAATATAAAAATAAAAATATTAGATATTTAGATGAGCTTGAAAAAGAACTTGAAAATATATATGAAACTCTTACAGGAGATACAAAGAAAAAAGAAGCTTTTAGAAAAAATGTTTTGGATTGGGTTAAGAAATATATTAAATATTTAAATAATAAAGAGAAGAAAACTATTAAAACTACTAATCCAGTAAAAAAAGAAAAAGTTACTTTATCAGGAAAAAGGTATATTTCTAAGGAATATATAGATAATATTGAAGAAAATCTTAATAAAGTGATGATAATAATTTAAGAAGGTGATTTTATGGGAAATATATTATTAGGGATATTTTATAAAATAGATTTAATAAAAAACGAATTATTATTTTTAGGAATAAAATTATTAGATATAGATAAAAAAGCTTTAGAAAAATTTATTACATCAGGAGCATTACTTTTAAGTGTTTTTAGTTTTGATATGGGAATACTTGGAGATGAAATATCTGATAAAGAATATAGAGATTCAATAATATCAGATGGTTTTATTTTCTTATTTTCTCTATATGGAATAATTTTATGTCTTGGAAAATTTGGCTTAGAAGTTTCTATAAAATATAACATAATCACAAAATTCTATATTTTTTTTATTTTAATATTTTTCTTTTTTGGGTTTTTCTTAATAGTTTTAAGAATTATCGAGATTATTAAAAGAATGAATTATAAAGGTTTTTTAGAATTTCTTTTAGGTATGGTAAATTTTCTAGTTTTATATGGAGCAACTGAGAATTTCATACAAAAATTCATTATCCAAATATTAGAGTAGTGAAAATTGGTTATATAAAAGGTGGTATAGATAAAAATGGAAGATTTTAAAGAAGATATTAAATTTATACTAATTATAACATTTTTAAGTATATTAATTTTTCTTATGGCTTTGTTTATAACTAATTCTATAATCCACTCAATTGTTCTAGTATATTTTATATTAATTCTTATATTGCCAATGTTAATAATTTAAAAGAAAGGGGATATATAAAAATGGATAAGGCTTTTGCTCATAAAGAAAAATGTGGATGTGAATATTGTAATTCAGGAAGAAAAATACAATTTGCTTTAGTAAAGAAGCAAAGAAAAAAGGAAAAAATCTAGCTTATATAGCTGATAAAGACAAATTAAAAGAAATTTATGACTTACTAGGAATATAAAGAAATGTATTAATTAAGTTTAAGGAGTGATTCAAATGTTAATTAAAATTAAAACAAAATCTAAAACGAAAGAGAGTACTCTATATTTTGAGTGTGTGTACTGTAAAGTAAATTATAGTACCACAGAGAAAGTAATATCAAGTATTGATATAAAGAGAGAAAATGGAGCTGATAAAGAAAATATTTCTATGAAAAATAAAGAATTGTATATAAATTCAGAAAAAATAAAATAAACTTCAATAAATTTAAAAGGATTTATAAACTAAGTGACACATGTGTCACATACTTTTAATAGATGGGAGGGAAAAAATGAAATTAATTATAGCTGAAAAGAAAGAATTAGCTGAGGCAATAGTTGCAGCTATACCAGGGGATAAAAAATATAATGGAAATTCTATTACTGTTGGAGATTACATAACTTGCTGGATATATGGGCATATTTTAACTCATAAAGAACCAGAAGAAGTAGATCCTTCATTAAAGAAATGGACATTAGAAAGTTTACCCATATATTTTCCTAAATGGGATAAAAAACCACTATCAAATAAAATAGAGCTTTTTAATACAGTGAAAGAATTGATATGTTCAAATCAAGTGACAGAGATTATACATGCTGGGGATGCTGATAGTGAAGGACAATATCTTGTTGATGAAGTACTTGAATATTGTTCAAATAAAAAACCAGTAAAAAGACTTATGGTTAATGATAACACTCTTGGTGGAGTACAAAAAGCATTTTCAAAAATAGATGATAATTCTAAATATATTTCACTTGGAAAATCTGCTGAAGCAAGAGCAATAGCTGATATGATTGTTGGATTTTCTTTAAGTAGATACTATTCAATTATAAATAATGCAAAATTAAGTGTAGGAAGAGTTCAAACACCTACAATGGCACTTGTAGTAAATAGAGATAATGAAATAAAGAATCATATTAAAGAAAAATATTATAATTTATATTTGAAAACAAATATAAACAATATTGATATAGATTTAAAATACTATACCAAAGAAAAAACAACAGATAAATCTATTCATGAAGAATTTATTAATAAAATTGAAAATAGAACCTCTAATCTAGTTGTAACTAAAAAAGAGAGTTATAGAGCAACACCATTCCCATATAATTTAAGTGATTTAGAATCAGATGCAGCAACTTTATTTAAGTATAGTGCTAAGAAAACGATGGATATAACTCAAAGTCTAAGAGATAAACATAAAGCTATCACATATAATAGATCTAATTCTAGTTACTTAACAGAAGAACATTTTAAAGAAGCTCCTAAAATAATTCCAGTAGTGGCTCAAAAATTAAATTTTATAGCAACTTTTAATTTTAGTCAAAAAACTAAGTGCTTCAATGATAAATATTCTGTACCTCATCATGGGATTATTCCAACAGGAGCTGGAAATTTTGAAGATTTTTCTAAAGAAGAAAAAAATATCTATAAACTAATTGCTGAAAGATATTTTATTCAATTTTTGGAAAAAGTAAAGGTAGAAAAGACTGAAGCAAAGGTTGAAATAGAAGAAAATATCTTTAAAAAATCTTCAACAAAAATTTTAGAACCAGGATATACAAAATATTTTAAAGTTTTAGATGATGGAGATAACGAGAATGAAGAAGAAATTGAAGGAAAAATAGAAAATAGTTTATCTGAAATTCCAGCTGGAGAATATCAAATAGAAGTAAGTCAAACTAATTTTTTTATAGAAGAAAAAGAAACAGCTCCTAAAAAGCCTTATACAGAAGCAACATTAATTAAAGACTTAAATAATATAGCCAAATATGTAAAAGATCCTGAAATAAGAGAATTATTAAAGAATAAGGATAAAGATAAAAAAGATGTAAATGGAAGTATAGGGACAGTAGCAACAATACCTGGAATACTTGAAGGACTTATTGAAAAAGGTTTTTTGGCAAGAAAAGAAGAAAAAATAGTTTCAACAGAACTAGCCAAAGAATATTTAAAAATACTTCCAGAATCTTTAAAAACACCTGATTCAACAGCTTTATGGTGGAGCATTCAAGAAAAAATAGCTAGAGGTGAAGCTAAGGTAGAGGATCTTACTCTTTCTGTTCTTGAGGATGTTAAAGGTATTATAAACTTTGAGCATAAAACTATTTCTTCAGAATTTTCAAGACAAAAACAAGAAAAAGAAGTAATAGGAAAATGTCCAAAATGTGGGAATCCTATTTATGAGGGAGAAAAAAATTTTTATTGTAGTGGATATAAAGCAGGGTGTGATTTTAAGTTATGGAAGAAAATAAAAGTATTCAATCAAAAAGAAGTAACAATAACAAAACAGGATGCTAAGACTTTACTTAATAAAGGGAAAATATTAATAACTGGGCTTACTAATAAAGCTGGCAAAAAATATAAGGCCAACTTTAAATTAGAAGTTAGTGATAAATATGTAAATCTTTCTTTAGATAGTTTTGTAAATTAAAATGGGAGGTTTATATGGTAAAAGAGCCTACAATAGAAGAATTAAAAAATTTTCTTGGAGAATACCTAGTACTTAAAGGAATAAACACTTCTTCTGTTTTTAGATGTTTTTCTCCTACTCATGAGGATAAACACCCCAGTATGTCTTTTTATAAGAAAGGAAATATATGTAATTGCTTTGCTTGTGGTGAAAAATATAATATTTTTAGTTTAGTTGGAATGGAATATAACTTAAAAGGATTTAAGGAGCAAAAAGAAAAAGTAATTGAGTTGTATAAAAATAAAGAGCTTATACAAGATATTAATGTAACAATCTATTCTAAAAAGAATACTAAAGTTGAATTGGAATCAGCTCCTCAAAAAAAAGAAACAAAAGAAAGAAAGTACCCTGAGCTTGATTATTATTATCTTGAATGTAAAAAGAGAATAAGTGAAACTGATTATTTACAAAGAAGAGGTATATCAATAGAGGTACAGGATAGATATAACATAGGTTATGATCCTAATTTTAAAAATAATACTTGGAAAGCAATAATAATTCCAACTACTCATTATTCATTTACAGCAAGAAACACTGATATAAATTCTGAGGATAGATTAAGAAAAGTTGGAAAGTCTGAAATATTTAATTATTGGGAATTAGAACAAAATAAAAAAGAAAATTTCTATATAGTTGAAGGTGAAATAGATGCATTATCAATTGCTGAGGTAGGTAAAAAAGCAATAGCTTTGGGAAGTGTAAATAATGTAAATCTTTTTATAAATAAATTAAAAAATGATTTACCAGGAAATAAATTTTATTTAATGCTTGATAATGATGAACAAGGGATAAAAGCTCAAGAAGAACTTTACAATAAAATGAAAGAGTTAAACTTAAATATTGAGAATACAAAAATTTTAGATAAATATAAAGACCCAAATGAATTTTTAGTTGCTGATAGAAATAATTTCATAAAGGCTTTAAATGAACTTGAAATAAATAAGGTGATAACAGTGGAAGTAGATAAACTTTATTCTTATGATTTAGAGAACAAACAATTAATAAAAGAAGCTCCATTTAATGATATAGGTCTTGCTGAAGTATATGAAGCTTCACAAGAATTATATAAAAATAACATAGGTAAAAATATAGCTATATTAGGTGTTAATGATGTTGGAGAAATATTTTTTAAGAAGACAAAAGATATTGATTTTAATAGTACTAAAGAAGGTTATGTAACTACTTACAATATTTTTGAGAGAGAAAATGCAACTTTTAAAGGGTTAGCAGATTTTGAAAAAGAAAGGTACCTTAAAAATATTAGAGAAGTTGATGCTAAATTAAATATAAATTTTGAAGAATTTGTGTATAAGGTAAATGGTTTAGAATTAGAAAAAACTGATATTCCAATATCATTAGAAAATAAAAATATAGAAAATGATGAAAAAAAAACTAAAAATTTATATGAATACTTTAATTGTTCTTCAAAAGAAGAATTATATAAATTAGTTAAAAATAGAGATCCTTCAGTAAAAGAACTTTTAAATTATTTTAAATATGCTATTAAAGAAAAAGATATTTCAGAAAAAAAAATTAAACTATTAAATAATAATCAAACTATGGAATATTTTAAAAAAAATAATTTTCCAGAAAAAAATTATATAAGTATTTTAGTTTTAGACAGTGGACTTAAGTTACTCAAAGATGTTCAAGTTCATAAAGATACACCATTTCCTGAAGTGTTTAAAGAATTTTATTCTCCCAAAGCAATGAATTATATTACATTATCAAGTGATGAACATGAATACGAAAAAGGAAATATTAGATATAAGTTAGATTCACTGGGATATACTTGTTTTACAAATTTTTATACTTATAATAGTCAAAATCCTAAAAATATAGTTCTTGAAAATTCTAGAAATGGAATAATTGATGGTAATGAGGAAATCAACAGAAATTCTTCCTCTTTAAATCCTAGAAAGGAAAAAAATATAAATTATGAACAGGAAAATGCACATGATTTAGTAAAAATGCAAGGATTTGATGAATTTACAAAATATATAACAGAAAAAGAATTAGTTGGATTGAATGTAATAAAGGATGAGAAAAAGATAAAACAACTTTTAAAAATTGGAAATCAAGAATTGAGTTATGAGAATTTCAAAATTTTAAAATATGATAAAGGTTATAACATATCCGAAGTAGTTACTATTGGACAAGGTGGGGTAAATTATGCAAAAGTTGATCCAAAACATATTTATCCACATTTACTTGATGAAAAATTAAAAGGTATAATTTTATGCCATAATCATCCAAGTGGAGCAGTAAGCCCTTCAAGAGCAGATGATGATATAACAGAAAGTATAAGAAAAAAAGCTATTCTTTTTGACAAAGAAGTACTGGATCATTTAATAGTTGGAAAAGAAGGAGTTTATAAATATTCAGAAAATGATCTTATGTTTATGGAAGATGTAAAAAAGGCTAAAGAATATTTGGAGACACATAAAACATATAATTGTCTTACAGGAGAACCAATAAACCTTCAAAATCATTCTTCAGGAGAAAATAAATGGATAGCTAAAAAAGATGTTGAAAAATATGGAATTGAAAAGATAGAAGGAGCAAAAGAAACTATTGGTCAGATTACTTATATAGAAAATAATAAATTATATCAAAAACCTGTACCTTATTATAATCTTTCAGATTTAAAAATAACAAAAGAAATAGAACAAAAGCTTGTTCCAATGAAAGAAAAAGAAAAGACACAAGAAATATCTAAATCAAAAGGACAAGGAATAGGAGATTAAAAGAATTATATAAACTAAGTGACACATGTGTCACTTAGTTATAAAAAATTAAATATAAATACAAATCTAGTCTTGAAATAAAATAAAGAAAATGCTATACTAAAATTAAGAAAAATGAGTTCTGAAGGTTACATATACCTTTCCCTCAACTGTGGGGTCTGAAATAACAGGTATCGCGAAAATATGTTACTGTGTAGCTTACGGTAGACCAAAGCATGGGAGTGCAAAAAACATGTTAAAAAGCTATTAAAAGACTAGAAGATAAACTAGTCTTTTTTATTTTAATAAAGCAAAAAGGCTAGAGATAATCTAGCCTTTTTGAGCATAAGGAGAAGAATGGATTTTAAAGCTAAAAAAATAATTAAATGGTATGAGCAGTTTGATAATACAAATTTAATTATAAAAAATAATTTTAAAGATATAAATATAAAAATACTTAAAGATAACCTACCTCATTTACTTGGCTTACATTATATGTATCCTGGAAATAAAATTCCTCCAGCAAGATTAATAGTTGAAGAAATAAATACTAAAAATATGGATGATGAAGAAATTTTAAAAAATGTAAAAAAATTTAACCCTAATATGTTAAAAAGTGTAAAAAATAGAATTACTACATTTAAAGAGTTTTTAGAAAATTTTGAAAATGGAGTTATTTTAGAAAATACAAAAGAAGATACAAATATTAATTCAACATTATTTGTCATAAAAACCAAAGCTAAAAAAATAATGCATTTAGGTATAAAGGAAATAAGTGGTGTAACCATGCTAGAAGATTATTCAGAAATGAATAAAAAAGAAATGAAAGGAATTTTTGAAACATATTTTTTAAGAAATAATGATAAATTTACACAAAATTCTAAAATTCATGAAAATATTACAGAAATATCTAAATATGATGAGAAACTTAAAGAATATCTTCCTTTTTCTTTTGAAGAAGAAAGAAATAAAAAACTTCTTGAAGAATATTATTTAAAGAAGAAAGAAAATCATAACTGTCTTACTGGAGAACCAATAAATATTCAAGTTCATTCTTCAGGTGAAAATAGATGGATAGCTAAAAAAGATGTAGAGAAATATGGAATAGAAAAGCTAGAAGGTGCAAAGGAAACTATTGGGAAGATTACTTATATAGAAAATAATAAATTATATCAAAAGCCTCTGTCTTACTATAATCTTTCAGAATTAAAAATAACAAAAGAGATAGAACAAAGGCTTGTTCCAATGAAAGAAAAAGAAAAGACACAAGAAATATCTAAATCAAAAGGA
>ERZ773073.306-NODE-306-length-27774-cov-29.480068_pt1 | contig 27774 bp, 27 predicted proteins | sample MGYA00580616_ERZ773073 | MGnify/ENA primary metagenome ERZ773073 (study PRJEB29015, sample SAMEA2737960) | human oral metagenome | biome: human oral; feature: human-associated habitat; material: dental | place: China | collected 2131 ...
TCAGCTGGTTGAAGTCCTACTCTTATTACATTTATATCTTTCAATTCTAATAATGAGTAGATAGGAACTGTTCTGTCAACAGCTTCTTCTAAAGTCAAAGAATTATAAAGATTTCTTTTATACATAAACTCAAGCTCTGTTCCCTTTATTACAAGAGTTGGATATATTCTTGCAATATCAGGATTTAAATCTAAACTTTTTACAGCTGACATTAAGTCACTTTTGAAATCTGACTTAGGTAAACCTATCATAAGTTGGACTCCAAGAGTGAAGCCATATTTTTTTATTAGATCACAAGATTTTTTTACAACATCATAGTTGTAATGTCTACCTGTGGCTTTTAAAACCTCATCATCTAATGATTGTATACCTAATTCAATAGTTTTTACTCCATATTTTTTTAATTGAGTCAAGATTTCATCATCTATACATTCAGGTCTAGTTGATATTCTTACCCCTTCTACATCTGCATTGTCTATATATTTTTTAACAACTTCTAGATATTGTTTTTGTAGTTCCATTGATATGCCAGTAAAAGTTCCACCAAAAAATGCCACCTCTTTAATGGAATTTTTTGGAAGAGTTTTTAAATAGCTATCTATAATATTTTTTAAGTCATCTAAACTAACATCAGTTTCTCTTCCATTTATCTTTTTTTGATTGCAAAATACACAGGCATTAGGGCAACCAAAATGACTAATAAACACAGGAATATTATAATGCTTCATGGTATTTAACTCCCAACTTTACACATAAGGCTTTAGCTGACAATTGTTCAGCTTTTTTCTTATTCTTAGCAACAGCCTTTTCTTTATATTTTCCTACTACAACTTGAATTTCAAATTCTTTCATATGGTCAGGTCCTTTTTCAGAGATAAGCTCATATGTAGGAACAGTTTTGAAATTCTTTTGTACATATTCTTGTAGTATACTTTTAAAATCTAAAATATCTTCATCTTCTTCTATATGAGTTATATATTGTTCTATATGACCTAGAGCAAAGCTTCTAGCATCTTCTAAATTAGAGTCCATATATACAGCACCTAATACAGCTTCAAACGCATCAGCAAGTATAGATTCTCTATTTCTACCACCAGATAGAATTTCTCCCTTACTTAGCATTAAAAACTTTCCTAAGCCTATTTGACGAGATATTTTTGCAAGTATAGGTTCACTAACTATCATAGCTTTTAATTTAGCTATAGTACCTTCAGAAGCACTCTTATAATTTCTATATAAATACTCAGCAACAATGAGATCTAGAACTGCATCACCTAGCAGTTCTAGTCTTTCATTATTTTGATTTTTATATTCTTTTTTTTCGTTTCCTAGTGATTTATGAAGAAGAGCAGTTTTTAATAAATTTCTATTATTAAAGTAATAATTTAGTTTATGTTCTAAATCTAATAGATTTTTCATTTCTCTTCCTCTTTTTATTTTTCAAATTTTTTCATAACTATAACAGAGTTATGTCCACCAAAACCTAAAGAGTTAGACATAGCAACTTTAACATCTGTTTTTATAGCTTGGTTAGGAACGTAATTTAAATCACATTCTTCTTCTGTTTCATGTAAATTGATTGTTGGAGGAATTACTCCATCAGCTATAGCTTTTGCTATGATAACCCCTTCAATACCTCCAGCAGCACCTAGACCATGTCCTGTTGCTCCCTTAGTTGAAGATATGTATAAATCTTTAGCTTTATCACCAAATAAAGCTTTAATAGCTCTAGTTTCTACAACGTCATTTGTAGGAGTTGAAGTTCCATGAGCATTGATGTATGTAACATCATCAAGAGATAAATTAGCATCTTTTAAAGCTATTCTCATAGCTTTTGTAGCTCCTTCTCCTGTTTCTATTGGTGCAGTGATATGGTTTGCATCACAAGTTTCTCCATATCCAACCATTTCTGCATAGATTTTTGCTCCTCTAGCTAAAGCACTTTCTAATTCTTCTAATATTAAAATTCCTGCTCCTTCTCCCATTACAAATCCATCTCTATCTTTTGAGAATGGTCTTGATGCTGTTTTAGGAGTTTCATTTCTTGTTGAAAGAGCTTTCATGTTTGCAAATGAGTTTATACAGAATTGAGTTACACTTGCTTCTGTTCCTCCAACTATCATAGCTTTAGCTCTACCATGTCTGATTAAGTCAAATCCATCTCCTATTGAGTGAGTTCCAGATGCACAAGCAGTTACTATTGATTTATTAGGTCCTTTTGCACCATAGTATATAGCTATATTTCCAGCCGCCATATTTTCAATCATAGCTGGAATTGTGAATGGAGATATTCTTTTGTAACCTTTTGATAACATAGTTCCATATTGTTCTTCCATTATTTCTATTCCACCAACACCAGAAGATACTAGAACTCCAACATCATCTGCATTAGTTTCGTCTATTTTAAAATTAGCATCATCTAGAGCCATTTTTGTAGCTACTAAAGCAAATTGAGTATTTCTAGCTAATTTTTTAACTTCTTTTTTTTCTATTCCATAGTCAGTAGGTTCAAAACCTTTAACTTCTCCAGCTATTCTAACTGGTTGATCTGTAGTATCATAAGATGTTATTAGATCTATTCCAGTTTCTCCAGCTATAAGTTTCTTCCAACTTTCTTCTAAACCTATTCCTAATGATGAAATAAGTCCTAATCCTGTTACAACAACTCTTTTCATTATTCACCTCTATCTATCATATATTTTTATTTATGTAAAGAAAACGGGATATAAATAAATATACCCCGTAATTTTTATTCCTAATGGAACATAATTATTTTTTATTTGCTTCTATGTAGTTTATAACATCTTGTACAGTTTTAATTTTTTCTGCTTCAGTATCTGGAATTTCTACTCCAAATTCTTCTTCAAAAGACATTATTAATTCAACAGTATCTAAAGAATCTGCTCCTAAATCATCTACGAAATTTGATTCAGGTTTAACTTGATCAGCATCCACTCCTAATTGTTCAACTATAATTTCTCTTACTTTATCTAACATGTTCTTTCCTCCTTAAAATTTTAAACTTATAATTATTATACACTATTTTAGTATATTATCCAACTTTTTTTTAAATAAAATTAAATTATTTCAATATTTTCTACTTCAATTTCTTTATCAATTTTTTTAATAAGTCCAGCTAAAACTTTACCAGGGCCAATCTCATAAATTTTAGTAACTCCTAAAGCTTTTAACTTATTAATAGTATCTACCCATTTAACAGGTCCAAAACTTTGTTTATAAATTTCTTCTTTTACTTCAGCATCTGTTTCTAAAAGTTCAGCAGTAGTATTTGCAACTATTTTAACATCAGCTATATTGAAGTTATAATTTTGAGCTTCAACTTTTAATTGTTCTCCTGCTTCTTTCATAAGTGATGAGTGAAAAGGTCCTGATACTGCAAGTGGTAAAGCTCTTTTAGCTCCTGCATCTTTTAAAGCAACACAAGCTTTTTCTACAGCTTCTTTTTCACCAGCAATAACAGTTTGATTAGGTTCATTGAAGTTTACTGCTTCAACAACTCCATCAACTGACTTTAAAACTTCTTTTATCTTTTCAGCATCCATACCTAGAACAGCTGCCATACTTCCATTTACTTTTTCAGCAACTTCTTTCATTATTCTTCCTCTTGCAGCAACAAGTTTAACTGCATCTTCTACAGAAAGATAATTAGCTCCTCCAAAAGCAGCAAATTCCCCAACAGAATGTCCTGCAACATAGTCAGGTTTTACTCCTGTTTCTTTTAAAAGTTCAGTTAAAACTAAACTTAAGCTAACTATTGCTGGTTGAGTATAATCTGTTCTCTTTAATAAATCTTCAGGACCTTCAAACATAACTTTTTTTAAGTCTATGTCTAAAGAAGAGAAAATTTTATCAAATAGCTCTTTTGCTTTAAGATTATTTTCATATAATTCTTTACCCATACCAACAAATTGAGTTCCTTGACCTGGATAAACAAAAGCAATTTTCCCCATTCTTACCTCCATTAATTAAAATTTATAACTAAAAAGCCCATTTTATAATAGCTGAGCCGTAAGTTAATCCACCACCAAAACCAGTTAGAGCAACATTGTCACCTTTTTTAACTAGTCCTTTTTCTACAGCTTCACCTAAAGCTAAACCAACAGAAGCAGATGAAGTATTTCCATATCTACTTAAGTTCATATAGAACTTTTCAATAGGGAATTTCATTCTTTTTGCAGCTGATTCTATGATTCTTGAATTTGCTTGATGTGGGAACACCATAGATAAATCACTAACATCTAATTTAGCTTTTTCTAAAGCATCTAAAGTTACCTTAGGTAAAATATTTACAGCAAATTTAAATACATCTTGCCCCTTCATAACAACGAAATTTTCTCTATTTTTTATAGTTTCATCATCATTAGGTTTTTTACTTCCTCCAGCAGGGATCTTAAGGATCATATCATCTTCACCTTCAGCTCCTATTGAGAAAGCTAAGAAACCGTAACCTTCTTCAACTTCTCCAACTACTGCAGCAGCAGCTCCATCTCCAAAAAGTACACAAGTATTTCTATTTTGCATATCTATTATTCTTGATAAAGTTTCTGCACCAATAACAAGTACATTTTTATATAAACCTGATTTAACCATTGAATATCCAACTTCTAGTCCATAAATAAAACCTGTACAAGCTGCATTCAAGTCAAAACAAGGAATATTTGATAAGCCTAATTTATGTTGTACTATACAAGCAGCTCCTTGAGCTAAATAATCAGGAGTAACTGTTGCTAGGATAATTAAATCTATATCCTCTTTTTTAATTTTAGCACTTTCTATGGCTTTTAAAGAAGCTTCACAAGCTAAATCGGAAGTTGCTTGATCTTTAGTAGCAAATCTTCTTTCAGTTATTCCTGTTCTAGTTCTAATCCACTCATCACTAGTATCTATAATTTTTTCAAAATCAAAGTTTGTAAATATATTTTCTGGGGCATAGTACCCTATACCTTTTATCCCGATACTTTGCATTATTCTACCTCCATAGTTTTTCTTAATTCTTCAATAAAATTTAGTTCTATAAATTTACTAGCCACTTTTAAGGCATTCATTATAGCCCTACTATCAGAATTTCCATGTGCTTTCAAAGAAAGCTCACTTAATCCTAAAAATATTGCTCCACCATATTCAGAAGCTTCTGTTTTCTTTTTAACTTTTTTTATAGCTCCTTTCATTAATAGAGCTCCTATTTTTGAAATCCAACTTTCCATTACAGATTCTTTAACTATATGAAAAATAAATTTTCCAACACCTTCAGATGTTTTAAGAAGTACATTTCCTGTATAACCATCTGTTACAACTACATCTACTTCTCCATCCATTATTTTTGTACTTTCAATATTTCCTTGAAAATTAATATCTTTATTTTGTTTTAATAGACTATAAGTTTCTCTTGTAAGTTCATTTCCTTTTGTTTCTTCTTCACCAATATTTAAAAGTGCTACTTTTGGATTTTTTTTATTTAAAAATATTTCCATGTATTTTGAACCCATAGTAGCAAATTGATTTAAAAATTCTGGTTTAGAATCAGAATTGGCACCTAAATCTAAAAATAAAGTTCCTTGATCTTTTTTGTTAGGAAATAAGACTGCTATTGCTGGTCTTAAAACTCCTTTAATTCTTTTTAATTTCAATTGACTACTTGCTAATAATGCTCCTGTATTTCCACAAGAAACAGAAGCTTGAGCTACTTTGTCTTTTACTAAATCTATACAGACATTCATAGATGAATCTTTTTTTTCTCTCACTGCTTTAACAGGATCATCTGTCATTTCTATAATTTCATTAGCATTTTTAATTTCAATCCTTTTAGTATCATATTTATATTTTTTTAATTCTTCCTTTATGATACTTTCTTTTCCAACTAAAATAACTTCTAGGTTTTCAATTTCATTAAGAGCTTCAACAGCTCCTTTAACAGTTGATATAGGAGCAAAATCCCCACTCATAGCATCTAAGGCTATCTTCATTTTTAACCCTCCATAATAGTTTTATATCAACATATTATATCATAAAGTTCAAAAAATTATTGTAAAAAAATAAAATTACATATGTTTTTTAATTATATAATATTTTTTTTAAAATGTAAATAGAAAAAAATAAGTTGCTAAATAAAAAGTTTGTGAAATTTTAAATAAATGTTATACTTATTAAAACAAAGATTATATAATAAAAAGGAGAGAGTATTTTATGAAAAGAAAATTATTTTTGATTTTGTCATTATTTTTAATTTTTTCACTTTATGCTTTTGCAGAAAGTTTTCCACAAAAAGCTAAGTCTATAAATGATTTTATTCCAAAAGGTTGGAAGATTTTAAAAGATGAGAACGGTTCAAATTTTATAACTAAAGGAGATTTGAATAAAGATAATCTTGAAGATATCGCCATAGTTATTGAAAAAAATGATAAAAAAAATATCAAGAAGAATGAATCTTTAGGTCCTGATGAATTAAATTTAAATCCAAGAATACTTTTGGTTCTATTTAAAGAAAAAGATGGAACTTATACTTTAGCAGCTAAAAATGATAAAGGCTTTATACAAAGTGAGGGGAATGAAGAACTTCCTACTCTTGCAGATACTTTATCTAATATTAGTATCAAGAAGAATGTTTTAAAAATAACTTTTAATTATTTTATGAGTGCTGGAAGTTGGGCAACTTCTACAGAAGTATATATTTTTAGATTTCAAAATAATGTTTTTGAACTTATTGGATATGAAAGCAATTCATATATGAGAAATAGTGGAGAGGAAGAAAAAATAAGTATTAATTTCTCAACAAATAAGGTAAAATCTACTATAGGTGGAAATATGTTTGAAGAAAAGGAAAATAAACCAAAAGATGAATGGAAAAATGTTGAATTTGAAAAGAAATATATATTAGATGAAATGACTGAAAAAACTTTAGAAGAAATACTAGGTCATGCTTATTAATAAAATAGGGATTGTTACTAAATTGTAACAATCCCTTATTATATTATTTTTTTACTCTTTCAACATATTCGTTAGTTCTTGTATCTATTTTGATCCATTCACCTTGTTCAACGAATAAAGGAACTTGAACTTCAAATCCTGTATTGATTCTAGCAGGTTTCATAACTTTTCCTGAAGTGTCTCCTCTTAGTCCTGGTTCAGTATAAGTTACTTCTCTTTCAACGAAAGTAGGTAATTCAACTGCAACAGCTGTTGATTCATAGTAAACAACATCTAAAGGCATTTCTTCTTCAAGATAGTTTAAAGCATCTCCTAAATCTTCACCTTTTAATTCTATTTCTTCCCAAGTTTCTGGATTAGAGAATATATAAGAATCTCCATTTTGGTAAGAATAAATTGCTTTTACCTTATCTAATTTGATATCATCCATTTTATCATCTGCTTTATAAACAGCATCTGATATGTTTCCTGAAATTAAGTTTTTCATTTTAAACTTAACTACTGCAGCATTTCTTCCTGACTTATTATATTCAGCCTTTAATACTACAAATGGGTCATTTCCAATTTTTATTGTACTCCCTGCTCTTAATTCTTGTGCAATTTTCATTAATTTTTTCCTCCTATATTTTCTATAAATTTTATTAATTTTTCCATTAAATTACAATTTTCTCTTAAATAATTAGTATAGTTTTTATTGTGTCTTTCTATTTCTTTAAGGTTTTTAAAAAAATAAGAAAAATTATCTCTATTTATATTGTAATTAATAAAAGTTTCTTTTAACCCTTTATTATTAGGACAGTATTTTCCTAAAAAACTTTCTAGCTTTTTTATATGTGTATTTTCATCTTGAAGATAGATATGCCATAAAAAAGGTTTTCCTAAAAGCAAGGCTCTAACAAAGCTATCTTCTCCTCTAACTAAATTAAAATCACATAATGCTAAAAGTTCCTCATACTTATCATAAGTAAAAAATGGTAACTTCACGAATTTTATTTTATCATAATTATTGTTATTATCAAAATACTTTATGAAATTTTTTTGAGTTTTTTCACTTAATATTAATAAGAGAATTTTTTTATCTATTTTTTTTAATTCTTCAATCAAAGAATCAAAATTTTTCTCATAAGAGAACACTGAGCCTATTAAATCATATTTTTCATTAATTCCAAACTCTTTCAAATAATATTTTTTATTTTCTTCTACTTTTTTCTTTCTTTCTAAAAACTCATTATCTAAAAGTACTCCTCCACTCTTTTTAGAAAGTCCTGGAATAAAAAAATACTTTTTTAAATTTCCACCCAAAAATGATTCTTGAAGATGAAAATCATCTACCCAATCTTCAGCTGAAAAATATTCTAAATTAATAATAAGTTTTGAGCTTTTTAATGCTTTATCCATATATTCTTTTGGAATTTCACATCCAAAAGTTTCTATTATTAAATCAGCAGAGTTTTCTATTTTAGAAATATCTTTATAGGCTATAATTTCTATATTATTTGATTTTTTTATAAGATTTATTTCCTCTGTTTGATTTATAATAAATCTTAATTTTTTACTTGGATAAATTCTTTTAAATTCTCTTGCTAATCTATAAGCTACTCCAACATCACCATAATTATCAATAACTTCACAGAATATGTCTATATTATTTATTTCCATTATTCTTGTCTTTCTTGTTTTACCCTTTTAGTTGTTATATTTGTTTTATTTGTATTTTCAGTTACTTCTGTTGTATCAGTTGCTTCTACTTTATTATTTTTTATAGTTTGTTGCTCGACTACCTTTTTAGGAGTAGGCTTTTTTGCAGTTGTTTTTGCTTTTTCTTTTGTTTTATTATCTGTTACTTTTTTATCATCTTTTTTTACTTTTGTTTCTGTTGAAACTCCAGTTCCAACTGATACAGAACTTCTTCCTCCTCCTAAACCAATGCCTGTTCCAACTCCAAATGAAGTTGTACAAGCTGTAATTAATAGTATTGGTGCAACTAAATAAAGTATTTTCTTTTTCATAGTAATCCCCCTCTTAAATAATTAAATTATATCTTCTAAATTAACTTCTTTAACCTCCCCTAAGGCTAAATCATCTAATTTTAGTTTTCCAAAACTCACTCTTTTTAAATAACAAACTTTGTTATTCACTGCTTCCAACATTTTTTTTACTTGATGAAATTTTCCTTCTTTAATAGTCAAATAAATTTTATTATCAGATATTTTTTCAACCTTTGCAGGTTGAGTGATATAATTTCCTATATCAACTCCCTGCTCTAGTTTCAAGATATCTTCATCTAAAATATTATTTTCTATTTCAATATAATAAACTTTGTCTATATGATTTTTAGGAGATAGTAATCTATGATTTAGTTTTCCATCATTTGTAAAAAGAAGTAAACCTTCTGTATCTTTATCAAGTCTACCAACAGGAGCTAAATCTTTTCTTATCACCCATTCTGGTAGTAAGTCCATAACAGTATTTTCTTTAAAATCTTCTGTTGCAGTTATGTATCCAGCTTTTTTATTCATAATATAGTACCTGAATTCTTTATATTCTAGCCTTTCTCCATTGTATTCTATAATATCAGAATTTTCATCTATATTATCTTTGGCTGATATATCATTAGAACCATTAACAGTTATTTCATCATTTGAGATTAACTTTTTAACTTCTTTTCTACTTCCTATACCACATTCAACTAAGAATTTATCTAATCTCATTAATCTTCAATCCTTTTCCCATCTTTATACTCATAGTATTCTACAGCACCATCTTTATATACATATTTAGCTGCTCCCTGTAAAACTCCATTTACATAAGTAGTTTCTTCTAAATCTCCATTTGCAAAATAGTATATTGAACTTCCATTTTTTTGATTATTTTCACCATATATAAAAATTTCTCTATCACCATTTTTATATAATTTTTCAGCTTCTCCAACTCTTTTATTATTAGCAAAGACAAATTTTATCTTATCCCCATTAGGTAAATTTTCAACTGCAAGTCCATTCATAGCACCATTTTGATGTGTAAATTCAATAGTTTTTCCATCTTCATATTCTATAATACCATTTTTTGTATTTAAATAAGTATCATTATTTAAAACATCTTTAAAAGTAGTAACAGTCATAGTATCTAGATCATAAGATTTTAAATCATAAGAAGTAAAATCATCATTTGAAACTAATTCTTGACGAGTTGTTGGCTTATCACCATTAAAGAAGTTTTCTATAATTTTATTATCTTTAACTTCAACCACAACTTTTTTAGTTTCATCATCAATACTTTTATAATTATAGACTTTTTTTCCAGTTAATTTATCATAGATTCTCTTATAGAAAGGTCTAATATCAACTTTCGCATATCCTAATGATTCCAATGCTCCAAGTCTTTGTTCTTGCCAAACTTCTTGAGGGTCTCCACTTTCTTCTTTAACATCTTCCACTTTCTTATCAGTATTTTCAAAGTTAAAAGTAGTTTTAACTTTATCTATATCCTTACCTTTTTCATGACTTTGGTAGGCAGAATAAGAATAACTAATTGCAAAGGCAACTATAATTGAACCTATTAGGAAAAGAATAAACTTCTTTAAATCCTTATTCACCTTTATCCTCCTCTTTTTCAAGTACAGTTCCTAATGGTTTTACAGTTTCTCCAACTGCTTCTTTTTCTTCTTTTTTATTGAAAGCATTAAAAGTTAAATAAGCTAATCCTATTGAAATTATATATAGTAATATTTTAAAATAAGATACAGAAATATATTTGCTTGCTTTTCCACCAGGTAATTTTACATATAAAACTATATAAAAAATTACTAAGAAAGCTATATTTCCAAAAATAGAATATTTTAAAAGATTTTTATTTTTAGAAAAACTTGAATAAATTAAAAGTCCTGCTAAAGCTAAGAATAATATTCCAGAGAACATTAAAATAAATCTTGCATTTTTAGCTTCCTTGCTAAAATCAGCTAATTCACTTATACCTTTAAAAAATCCTATTGAATAATTCCCAAAAAATGGAACTTTTATTGTTATAACTCCTAGGAATAAAGTATTTAGTATAGACAATATTCCTCCTCCCATTCCAAAAAGATTTTCTTTTCCTTCTGGTACATTATTTACAAAATCATTAACTTTATTTGTCATTTCTTTTGCAGTTTCTTTTACACTTTCTTTATCTTTTAAGCTAGTCATAGTAGATTTAAAATCAAAACTTTCTTTGACAGCTACATAAGTTGTAAATTCTCCATCTTTCAGTTCCTTAGAAATTTCTGTTATCTTTTTTGGTTCAGGTGTTTCAATATTAGCTTTTTTAAGCTCAGCCAATTTTGTTTTTATAACTCCTGCTGCTACATCTTGTATGCTTTCTTCAGTTTCAGCTGTTGTTGTAATACCTTCAAAATCTGGAAAAGATATTAAAAATTTTCCGCTTTCTAATTGTTTAACTACTGCAATATAATTTGTTGTTGCCATATGACCCCTCCATTTTAATTTTTTTATTATTACTATTATAACAATTCTTTTCAATTTTTGAAATATTATTTATACATTTTTTCTCCACTATTCATTATTTTTTTCTAAGAGAAAAATCTTTTCTTGCATTTTCCATCCATTTATCTTGTGAAATCATAGCTTTTCCTACTGCTACAAAATCTAATAAATTATTTTCTACAAGCCAACTAGCTTGGCTTTCTTTTTTTATTTTACTTACTCCTATAACTGGAATGTTTATATGCTTTTTTATCTCAGTTCCCATATATATTATCCAATCTAATGGAAAATCCTTAGGGAAATTATTTATTTTTACTTGTCTTTTATATTCTGGGTTAGGTACTCCACTTGAAACATGTAATATATCTAAACCATAGCCTTCTAAAATTTTAGCATTTTCTATACCATCTTCAAGTTCAGGCTCATTTCCTCCCATTCGATAACCAAGAATGAAATTATCATCAAATAAATACTTTGTATTCTCTATTAATTTTTTTGAAAAATAAAGTCTTTCTCCATATTTATCTTTTCTTTTATTCCAAAGTTTTGAATTCAATTGAGAAATTAAATAAGTGTGTGCTCCATGAATTTCTATTCCATCAAAACCACATTTTTTAGCTCTGACAAATGCTTCTTCAAAAAGTCTTAAAATTCTATCTAACTCTTCTTCTGGAACCTCTGAAATTCTCTCTTTAAAACCAGCATGGTGAATTTGTATCATACAAGGTACATCATACTTATGAATTTCATTTGCTACCTTAGTAAGCCCTTCTATAAAACTATCATTCCAGATTCCAATTTGATTTTCTCTTAATTTTCCGCTTTCTTCAACTGCTGAAGCTTCAACAATTATAAGCCCTACTCCACTTCTAGCTATCATTCCATACCATTGAATTAAAGCCTCTGTAACATAACCATCATCTCCAAGAAGAGAGAATCTTACCATAGGTGGAAGGACTATTCTATTTTTTATATGTATATTTTTTATTTTAAAATCTGTAAAAATATTAACTTTCTCCATAAACTTCCTTTTATATAAAATAGTATAATATTGCTCCTGCAACTCCTGATAAAATAATTAAAGTTATACTTCCTATTTTAAAGAATAAACCTCCAATTAATACTGAAGCAAATATTATATATGATTTATAATCTATGAAATTTTCTTTAACAAAAAGTGCTATTCCAGCTGCTAAAATTAAACCAACAATAGTTACTCTTAATGATTTAAAAATTCTTTGAACTACTGGTAATTTATTGAATCTTTTCAAAAATATTACTATAAGACTTACAATTATTATAGATGGTAGAACTACACTTGTAGTTGCAATAGTAGAGCCAAGAATTCCTCCTATTCTATATCCAACATGAGTTGCTAAATTTATAGAAATTGGACCAGGTGTAATTTGAGAAACAGCTACAATATCCATAAATTCTTTAAAACTTATCCATTTATTTACATCTACAACTTCGTGTTGCATTAGAGGCAATATTGCATAACCCCCTCCAAAACTAAAAAGTCCAACTTTAAAAAATACAAGAAATAAATTAAAATATGTCATTTTTTATCATCTTCTTTTTTCTCTTTTAATATATAAAAAATATTTCCAAGTATCATAGTTGCAATTATTATTAAAATTGGAGAAACTCCAAAATATTTAATTAAAACAGCTACAATAAGTGGTATTACAAAATTATATCTATTTATATTAGCAGACTTACCTATTCTATATACAGAAATTAATATAAGTGCTGTAATAGCAGGTTTCACTCCATTAAATATTGCTACAACTATTGGATGATTTCCATAAGCAAGTAAAATTTGACTTAAAAATAAAACTATAAAAAAAGATGGTAAAACTGCTCCTAGCATACCTGCAAACATACCTAAAAAACCTGCTATTTTATATCCTGTAATAAGTGATATATTAACAGCAAGTACTCCAGGAGTTGATTGAGCAATAGCCATACCATCTAAAAATTCTTCATGATCTAACCATTTCTTTTTATTAACAATTTCATCTTCTATTAGAGAAAGCATTGCATAGCCTCCTCCAATAGTAAATGCACCTATTTTAAAAAATAATATAAAAATCTCTATTATTCTATTCTTATTCATTTTTTCCCTTTTTTAATACTGAAATAACTTCTAATAAAATATCATAAGCTAATTCTATTTTACTTTTTTGTTTTATTTCAATTGAGCTCTTATCTTTCTTTATGATCTCAATTGTATTACTATCTGTTCCCATTGTAGAGGCATTATTTGCAACTATGATATCTAAATTTTTCTTTTCTAATTTTTTTAAAGCATTTTCTTTTATATCATTTGTTTCAGCTGCAAAACCAACCAATAATTGTTTATCTTTTTTCTTACCCATTTCTGCTAAAATATCTGGGTTTCTAACTAATTCTATAACCAAATCTGAATCTGATTTTTTTATCTTTTCTTTTTTATATTCTTTTGGTCTATAATCTGCAACTGCTGCACAAGCTATAAAAATATCTGTATCTTCAAAAAATTCATTTACTCTTTCATACATTTCAAGAGCAGATTCCACAAAAATAAAATTTCTAAGTCCTTTTGGCATTTCTAAATTTGTAGGGCCACTGATTAAAGTTACTTCTGCACCTAAATCAACAGCTGCCTGAGCAAGTGAGTATCCCATTTTACCACTTGAATTATTTGATAAATATCTAATAGGGTCTATATTTTCTTTTGTCCTACCACTTGTTATAAGAAGTTTTTTACCTTTCAATACAGTATCACAATTTTCTATTTTTGAATAAATATTATATCTTTCTATTTCTTCAACAATATCTTTGGGCTCACTCATTCTACCTTTTGCAACATAATTACAGGCAAGTAAACCTTCTTCTGCTTCAATAAATCTATAACCATAAGATTTTAATTTATTAATATTTTCTTTAAGAATTGGGTTTTCATACATATTTACATTCATTGCTAAAGCAAAAAATACTGGTTTTCTAACTGAGACAGCTGAAAGAATTGTTGTCAGCATATCATCTGCTATTCCATTTGCTACCTTACCAATTATGTTATATGTTGCAGGAGCAATTAAAACCATATCTGCCCAATCAGCAAGTGAAATATGTTCAACTTCATAATGAGGGTTAGTATCCCACATATCAATATAAATCCTATTTCTTGAAAGAGTTTCTAAAGTTAAAGGTCCTATTATTTTTGTAGCATTCTCAGTCATTACAACTTTAATATTATAACCTTTCTTTTTAAGAAGAGATACAATACTTGCTGATTTAAATGCTGCAATACCTCCTGTAACTCCTAATAAAATATTTTTCATATCTTTCCCTTACCTTTTAAATTCTACATTCTTTATAATACTCATCTCTTTTTTGAATAAACTCTTCTATTTGAGGAGTTTTAAAACCATAAGATTTTAAACATAGAAAATCAAAATTTACTATATCATCCATATATTCTAAATATAACTCTGAAAATATAGTCATTAATTTTTTAGATTTAGAATAAATTTTTGATAATTTCTCTCCTTTATTAGCAAAAGTTACAATATCCCAATTAAATTTCCCATTTTTATAATCTAAAAATCTTTGTTTTGCATCATCAAAATTTTTAGTTTCTTTTGGAATATCACTAAAATCTTCTTCTTTAAGATTATTAACAAACAAGATATTTTTTTCACTAAGAATATTAAATACTTCTTGAAATTTTTTTTCAGAGTAAAAATATTTTAATTCTACTTTATATTTATATTGATTTTTTTCAGGATTTATTTTATATGAAACTAAAAGTTCTCTGTATTTTTTAGAACTTTCCATGTTCTGCTTTAGATTTCTTTCAAAAATTTCTAGTTGCTTTCCACTTATTCGGCTATCTCTTTCTTGAGTAACAACTTCTATATCATATTTTAATTTTATAATTTCTTCTTCTTGTTTTTTTAATTTATTTTGTAAATCCTCAATTTGTTTTAAATATTTTTCTTCTTTTTCTTTAAAAAGGAAATCGCCTAAGCCCATTATACTCCCTCCCTGAAATTTATAATTTTCAATTGATTATAACATAAAATCAAAAATAAAACTATTTACTTTTTATAAAAAACTCTTTCTCTATACTTGTAAATTGGATATGCCCATTGTAATAAAAACACAGCAGAAAAAATTACTAATTTTAAAATTACATTATTTATATAGTATGCTGCACCAGTTGCTATTATAGATGAAATAGTTATTTTTATAGTTGTAAAAATAAGATTTTTTAAATCTAATTTTACATAATTTTTTACATATATAATTAATAATAAAAAGAAATTTGCTCCTGATGAAATTGATGTAGCTAATGCTAATCCTTTATGTTGAAAATTCTTTATAAATAAATAGTTTAAGACTATATTCATAACAATAGCTGTAATTGAAAACTTAGCTGGTCTTTTATTATCACCCATAGCATAGTATGCTTTACTTACTAATTGTACTCCTACATAGAAAAGAAGTCCCAACGAATAATATAGCAAACATTCTGCTGTTATTTTTACAGCTTCTTCATTAAACTTTCCATAAGAAAATATAAGTCTTATAACATCTTTTGAAAAAAATGTCAATACAAATAAACTTGGTATTGTTAAAAAATTTAAAAAATTAAGTGCTGATACAAGACTTCTATTTGTACCTTCTTTATCATTGTTTGCTGCTGCTTTTGATATACTTGGAAAAAGTACATTTGATATAGTTACTCCAAATACTCCAACAGGAAGTAAATAAACTCTACTTGCATTTTCAAGTGCTGTTATTGAACCTGCTACTAAAAATGAAGCAAAAAATTGGTCTACTATTGTGTTAATTTGTCTTGCAAAAACACCTATAAGCATCGGAATTAACTTTATTCCTAAAAGTTTTAAGTAAACATCTTTAAAATCAATTTTTAAAGAATAAGTTTTTAATAGCTTTAAAAAAGGAAAAAATACTACTAAAAATTGTAATATTCCTCCTATTAAAACTCCATAAGCTAAAGCATCTATATCAAAGTATTTTGTTAACCACATAGCAGAAAATATTATTGATAGATTAAAAAATATTGAAGTTGAAGCTGGTATAGCAAAATATCCAAAATTATTTAAAATAGAACCCATCATACCAGATAAAGAAATAAATAAAAAATAGAAAGACATTATTTTTAAAAGTCTTGAAGCTACCATTTTTAATTCTTCACTAAATCCAACTACTATAAAATCAATAATATAACTAGAAAAAATTATCATCAGTACACTAATTACAAAACTAAATAAAAAAGTGATATTCAAGACTGAAAATATATATTCTCTACTTCTTTCTTCACCTTCTTCTTTTTTCTTCTTATGATAAAGTGGTATAAAAGTATTACCTAATGCTCCTTCTCCTAAAAGTTGTCTAAAAAAGTTACTTATTTTAAATGCACTATAATAAGCATCAGTTAATACAGAAGCTCCAAAAAAATAGGCTACCAGAGTTCCTCTAAAAAGTCCTAATACCCTACTTATCATTGTAATTATCATTGTATTTATAGATTTCTTTAACATCTTGTTATCTCTCCATTATCAATATTTACCTTAGCATCTTTATACAATTCTAAAATAGCTAAGAAAATATATATTAAATGCAATTTATTTTCAGCTTCTAAAAATAAATCATCTATAAGCCATTTTTTAAAATAAACTTTCATCAATATATTATCCATAACTTCTTTTATATCATACTGCTTCATTAGATTTAATTCCATCATTTCTGACATATCAACTGTATCAAAATATTTCTTGTACACTTCAAAAATGTCATCTGTTGTAAGTGAAGTTAAATCATAATCTTTAGCAATCTTTTTTATTACTCTCTTACTTTCTCCTCTTGAATAAGAGATATTAAATTCCTTTTCCAATTTAGCAACTTTTGGAATAACTTCCTTAAATATTTTATGTTCTTCAAGTCTTCTTCTAAGGTTAGTTTCCTTTTCTTTATCTTTATCTAAATTAAGAAGATTTAAAGTTTTAATTTCAATTAATTCTGAGGCTATTATAATAAAATCAGATTTTATTTCTATATTTTCCCTTTTTGATACCTTTAGAACTTCTAAATACTCATCTATTAATTGAGAAATATTTATATCAGAAATTTTCATTTTATTTTTTTCTATTAAGTTTAAAAGTAAGTCAAAAGGTCCCTCAAAATTATTGAGCTTCAGTACAACTTCTTCCATATTTCATCTCTCTTTTAAATAATTTCCATCTATCTACATCAGCTTGAATAGTTGCTTTTAATTCATCTACTGAAGAAAACTTCTTTTCTTTCCTCATAAATTTTACTATTTGTATGTATACTTTTTCTCCATATACTTCCCTATTAAAATCTAATATATGGGCCTCTAAGCTAATTTCTTGCTTTAAAGTTGGATTATATCCAACATTTACAACTCCATATAACACTTTTGAATTTTTATCTCCTACTTGTAAAAAAGCTCCATATATTCCAAAAGGAGGGTATAATCTATTATCCATTTTTATATTTGTTGTTGGAAAACCTAATTCTCTTGCTATTTTTTTACCATGTATGACTTCTCCAATAACTAGCATTGGGTGGTCTAAAAATTTTATTGCTCCTTCAAAATCTGAATTAGCTATTTTTTTTCTTATAACTGATGAACTTACTAACTCTCCATCCAGTGTAACAGGTGGTAATTCAGTAACTTTTATATTGTGAACTTCTGCTAAATATTCTAAATCTTCTACTTTTCCTACTCCACCTTTACCAAAAGAAAAATTAAAACCTATAAAAATTTCTTTTACTTTCAATTTGTTTTTTAAAATTCTAACAAATTCTAAAGGAGTATACTCTAAAAATTCTTGATTAACCTTTTGCATTATAACAACATCTACTCCCAAAGATTCAAGAAGATATAGTTTTTCTTCATTTGTATTTATATACTCAAACTTTCTTTCAGGAAATAATACTTCCATAGGATGTTTTTCAAAAGTAAATACAACAGCTTGTTTTCCATTTTCCCTAGCTGCTTTTATAGTTTCTTTTATAAGTTTTTTATGCCCATAGTGTACTCCATCAAAATTTCCTATAGCTACATAAGTATCATTAAAATCAATATCTGTTGTCAATATATCATTTACCACTATCATTATTTTTATTGCTCCTAACTATTCTTTTCTTCTTCTAAGAGAGAATTATATATTTCTTCTATTCTTCTAAAACGATTTCTTATCCCAGACTTAGATATATTTATCATATCTGCTAAACTTTGTAAAGAGTCTTCTGGATTATTTAATCTTAAAAAAGCTGCTTCTTCTAATACAGGGCTTAAACTATTAAGTCCAATTTTTTCACCTATATACTTTATCATTTTTATTTGATAATTTCCAGTATTTAAAGTTTTTGTTTCATTAGCTACTTCCCAATTCATTTCTCTGATTGTTTTATTTTTTAAATTTTTTATAATAGTTGTTTCTTCATACTCAAAAAAATGTTGAAGTGCATCCATTAAAACTAATATATCCATTATATCCTCTGAATTTCTTAAATATACTAAAATTTTATTTTTCTTATTTGTTTTAAATATTTTTTTCTTTTTAGAAAATAAAATATTGTAAATTTTATCTGCTAATTCTACATTATCTACAAAAAAATCTAAGGAGTATTCTTTCTTAGGGTCTTTTATGTAACCACAACTTAAAAAGAAACCTCTTATATATCCTCTAAATATTTCATCATTTTGAATTATATCAAGATATGAAAATTTAAAACTATCTAAAAATTCTTTTAAACCCTTTTGTTGATATAAAGTTATAGTATATACCTTATGTTCTGTAAATTTTTTTGTAATTGAATATTTTATACCAAACTTTAAAGAACTTGTAACTTTAATCAAAGAATAAACTCTTTTAGCTAAAATAGAATTTTCCATTTTTATCTCTATTCCATCTTTTGTTAATATTGACTTATTTTCAAAAATAGATGATATTTCTGCTAGACATTCTAAATTTGTAGCAGGGATTTTTTTTGTGATTTCTTGCTTCACATTTGAACTATAAGACACAGAGTGACCCCCTTTATACTATTTTGCCTCTGCCCAATTTTTACCAATATTTATATTTATATTTAATTTTACATCCTCCAGTTGAACTGTATTCTTCATTATATCTGCTAAAATTTTTGAATATTTTTCAACAGAAGATTTTTCAACTTCAAATATTAATTCATCATGAACTTGTAAAAGTAAAGCTATGTCTTCTTTATCTTTTAAAACATCATAAACTTTTACCATAACTTTTTTTAATACTTCTGCTGCTGTACCTTGAATAACTGTGTTTACAGCCATTCTTTCAGCTTGTGATTTTATAGTTTTATTTTTAGAGTCAATACCACTTATATATCTTTTTCTTCCAAATAATGTTTTAACATAACCATGTTCTTCTCCAAATTCAATAACTTCTCTTTCAAAAGTTGTAACTCTTGGATATTGTTCAAAATATTTTTTAATATATTCAGAAGCATCTTTTACAGGTATTTTTAATTCTTTTGCTAGCCCAAAAGCTGTTTTTCCATAAATTATACTAAAATTAATTATTTTAGCTATTGTTCTTTGTTCTCTTGATACAGTTTCTGAATCAGCCAAATTAAAAATTCTTCTAGCTGTCAAATCATGCAAATCCTTTTCTTCTCTATATGCTTCTATAAGATTTTCATCTTTTGACATTGAAGTTAATACTCTTAATTCAACCTGTGAATAGTCAATACTCATCAAGACTTTTCCTTCTCCTGCAACAAAACCTTCTCTTATTTTAATACCATCATCAGTTTTCACTGGTATATTTTGTAAGTTAGGCTCTGATGAAGAAAGTCTACCTGTTGCTGTTCCTATTTGATTAAAACTTGTATGTATTCTTGAGTTCTCATCAACCAAAAGTGGTAGAGTATCAACATAAGTAGTTTTTAACTTATTTAATCTTCTATAATCAAGAAGTAATCTGGCTATATTATAACCATAGCTTTCTAAGTCTTCTAAAACCATAACATCTGTTGAATATCCTGTTTTAGTTTTCTTTCCACTAGGTAAATTCATTTTAACAAATAATATATCTCCTAATTGCTTAGGTGAATTTATATTAAACTCTTCTCCTGCTTCTTCATAAATAGCCTTTTCAATTCTTAAAAGTTCTTTATCTAATTCAAAAGAATAATTTTTAAAATATTGAACATCTATCTCTATTCCCTTTCTTTCCATAAGTGATAACACTGGAATTAAAGGCATCTCATTTTCCATTAAAACTTTATATAAATCTTCTTTTTTTAGTAAATAATTTAACTCGTCATAAATAGCTAAAATACCTGTACTAATATCTGATAGATATTTTGAAAAATCTTGTGCTGTAATAAGTTCTACATTAACTTTTCCAAAAGTTGCCTTAAAATCTTTTGGCTCTAATTTTGAATATTCTATAATAGCCATTATTGGATCAATTTTAGTTTGAGAACTAATTAAATGATAAGCTATCATCATATCCATATACATAAATTTAAAACTTATACCTAAATTTAATAAAGCTTTAAAATTATATGAAATAAATTTTATATCAAGTTCTGAAATAAAATTAACTACTAGATTTTTATTTATATTTTTAGCTAACAAACCTCCATGATTTAAAGGAAAATAGAAATCTTTATCTTCTGTTGATATAATTATTCCTAAACTTTCATAATAAATAGAGGCTATTTTTTTATAGTTAGCTAAATATTCTTTTTGTTCATTCAAACTACTTTCACTATCTATAATTAAAAGTTGTCTATTAGTAAAATTTAAGCTAACTTCTTTTGTAAATTCAATTTTCTCATTTACTATTTCTTCAACTGCTTTTGGACTATCTTTCTTTTCTTCTATATTTTCAATTGAAAATAAAGTAGGATTTTGAGGTTTTTCTTCTAAAGCTAATTTTTTTATAAACATTTTAAATTCTAAGACCTTACATAAAGAGTAAAATCTTTCTCTATCCATTCCATATTGTAGTCCGCTTTCTTCAATATTTATATCTAAATTAGTAAAAATTTTAGCAAGTTCCCTGCTCATAAATGCAATATCTTTTTCATTTATAAGATTTTTTATAAGTGAAGGACCTATTCCATCTATATTTTTTAAATTATCAATATTTTCATAAATTTTTTCTAAACTATCATATTGTGAAAATATAGCTAATGCTTTCTTTTCTCCTATTTTAGTTACACCAGGTATCCCATCACTCTTATCTCCAATAAGTCCAAATAAGTCTGGAATCTTTTCAGGAACAACACCTAAATAATTTATAACATCATCTGAATTTTTTAATGTTCCAAATTTTTCTCCTTCTGTTCCTTTACCTAAAAGTGCAACTGTAATATTTTTTTCAACTAATTGAGATAAATCTTTATCCCCTGTTACAATTATAACTTCTATATCTTGTTTTGCTAATTTTTTTGCTAAACTTCCTAAAACATCATCTGCTTCATAACCTTCTATTTTATATCTATTAATATTAAAAGCATCTAGCACTTCTTCAATTCTTGGAATTTGTGTAATTAAATCTTCTGGTGCTGATTGTCTATTAGATTTATAATCACTATATATTTCTGTTCTTTTTAATGATGACCTTTTCACATCAAAAGCAGCAGCCATATAGTCTGGTTTAAATTCATTTATTATACTTAACAATGTATTTATAAAACCATATACAGCTCCTGTTGGTTCATTTTTTGTTCTAAAATTCATATTTGCAAAATATGCTCTATACATTATTGCACTCACATCTAAAAGTACAGCTTTTTTCATAAAATTTCCCCTTATATTTTATTTTATTATTTGTTAATTATACCATATTTTTACTTTAATATATTTATATTTTTATCAAATAATCTTATTAAAATTTTTATATTAATTTTTTAATAATAATTTAATAATATATTATATTAATTATAAAATTTATATATTATATTAGCATTTTTTTTACAAATAATATATAATAGCAAAAATATTTTTATTTTTAAAGGAGGTAACGATATGTCAGCAATTTTAGCATTAGTAATTGTTTTAGTGGCTATGTCTTTAGGTGATATTGTATCAATTAAAACAAAAGCATGGATTCCATCTGTTTTTATAACAGCAATAATATTTCTTTTTGGATTTTGGTGGATATTTCCAAAAGATATTATATCAACAGCTACTTTTGGACTTCCAGTAGCAGGATTGACTATGTATTTACTTATTACTCATATGGGAACATTAATGAATGTTAAAGAATTAATAGCTCAATGGAAAACTGTTGTTATATCAATTGCTGGTATTTTAGGCATAATAATATCATTATTAACAGTAGGTCTTATTTTTCTTGATAAGCAAACGGCAATAGCTGGAGGGCCACCTCTTTCTGGTGGAATAGTTGCAGCAATAATTATAAAAGAAGCTGCTACAGCTTTAGGTAATGATAAATTAGCTATACTTGCAATATTAATCTATGTTGTTCAAGGTTTTGTTGGTTATCCTTTAACCTCTGTTTTATTAAAAAAAGAAGGAAACAGATTATTAAAAAATTTTAAAAATAACCAAGAAAATAAAGCTGAAAAAATAGTTAACAACGAATCTGAAAGAAAAACTCTTATACCTAAGTTACCAGAAAAATATAATACAACTTATGTTATTTTATTAAAATTAGCTTTTGTAGCTTATTTAGCAGATTGTTTTACAAAATTTCTAAATAACATTATTTTTCAAAACACAATTTTATCACCATTTGTAACTTGTTTAATATTTGGTGTTATTGCTGCTGAAATAGGTTTTGTTGATAGACAAGCTTTAAACAAAGCAAATTCTTTTGGTTGGATGATAACTGTTCTTATGGCATTTATATATGAGGGTTTAAATAAAGCAACTCCTGAAATGTTATTAGAAGTTCTTCTTCCTCTTGCCAAAATTATAGTAATTGGTGTTGCTGGACTTTTAATTTTTGCCTTTATCATTGGTAAAATCTTAAAAGAATCTCCATACATGTCATTGTGTATTGCATTAAATGCATTATATGGATTCCCACCTAATTTTATTTTAACAAATGAAGTTATAAAATCATTAACAAGTAATCATGATGAAAGTGAATACTTAACAAATAAAATGTTGCCAAAAATGTTAATAGGCGGTTTTACATCTGTGACTATTGCTTCTGTTTTGATAGCAGGAATATTTTCAAAATTTTTATAAAATATATTTTTTAATGAGGAGGAAATTTTTATGAATGTAAGAGATATAACAAAAAAGTATAAAGATTATATAATTGAAAAAAGAAGATATTTTCACATGAATCCTGAGCCAAGTTTTAATGAATACGATACATCTAAAGTTGTTCAGGAAGAATTAACAAAAATAGGAATTCCTTTTGAAATTTTTGCTAAAACTGGAATTATAGCAACTATAAAAGGTCAAAATCCTGGAAAAACTGTTTTATTGAGAGCTGACATGGATGCACTTGAGGTATGTGAAAAAAATAATGTTAGCTATAGATCACAAAAAGAAGGTTTAATGCATGCTTGTGGACATGATGGACACATCGCTATGTTGTTAGGGGCTGCTCATGTCCTAAATGAAATAAAAAATGATATTTCTGGAGAAATAAAATTACTTTTTCAACCTGCTGAAGAAATCGCAAAGGGTGCTAAAGCTATGATAGAAGAAAGTAAAATAATTGATTCTATTGATGCTGCTTTTGCTATTCATTTATGGCAAGGAGTTCCAGTTGGTAAAATTTCTTTAGAAAGTGGTGCTCGTATGGCTGCAGCAGATTTGTTTTCAATTAAAGTGAAAGGAAAATCTGGACATGGCTCTATGCCACACGAAACTATTGATGCTGTTGTAGTTGCTTCTGCAATAGTTATGAATTTACAACATCTAGTAAGTAGAAATACAAACCCATTAGATACTTTAGTTGTTACTGTTGGAAAGTTAACTGCTGGAACAAGACATAATATTATAGCAGGTGAAGCACTTTTAGAAGGAACTATTAGATCTTTCTCAGATGAAGTTTGGAAAAAAATTCCTGAACAAATAGAAAGAGTTGTAAAAAATACAGCTGCGGCTTATAATGCAGAGGCTGAAATTGATTTAGTAAGAGCAACTCCTCCTCTTGTTAATAACCAAGATATATCTGATATTTTAAAAGCTTCTGCTGAAAAATTATATGGAGAAGAAGTTGTTACAAAATATGAAAAAACTCCTGGTGGAGAAGATTTTGCATATTTCACACAAGCTGTTCCTGGTGCATTAGCATTTGTTGGTATAAGAAATGATGAAAAAGGAATAAACTCTCCTCATCATAATGAAACTTTTGATATGGATGAAGAAGCATTAGAAATGGGAGCAAACTTATATGCACAATTTGCAATAGATTTTTTAAATTTAAAAAAGTAATAATTATTTAAAATAAAAAAGGAGTTGTTATTAAATAGTAACTCCTTTTATTCTCTTATTTATTTAAAAAATTAATTTCTACAAAATTTCTACAAATTTCAATATTATTTCTTATAACTTCTTCCTTAGATGAACCTTCTTCAAAAGTTATAGCAATTTCTCCAGCTCTTTCTTTTTCAACTAAAAGATTAAAAATATCCTCATCTGTTCTTGTTCCATCAAATAAAGTTATTATAGATAACATTACAGGATTAATAGAGTCATAGTTTATAGTTCCTTGATAACTTGCTAATGCTATAGCATGATTAGGATTAGTTATAAAATAATTTAAATAATTTTTATATTTAGGATTCAAATTTATTTTTTCTTCTTTTTTAACAGTAAGTTTATTTGAATATCCTTCAACTAATTTTCCATACATTAAATATACTGCATTTGCATAGACATTATTAGTTTCTTTTTTCATTCTTTCTTTTACTTTCTTTTCTAATTCATCTATTGTTATAGTATTTGGATAATTTTCACTTAAAATACCTAAAATTAAATTTACTTCTTCATCTTCAATTTTATTATTTTCTATTGTATAAAAGCCATCTTTATCTTTTTCATATTTTCCTCTAAGATTTATTTCTTTTAAGTCAACTATACGAATATCTTTTGAAATATTTATTTTTTCCTTATTAGCTTTATGAGTTACCACACTAACTCTAAATTGTCTATCTAATAAGAAATCATAATATTGCTCTTTAGCTATATTATCATCACCACATTCAGCAGTCAGTTTTTGCTCTATTTCTTCTGAAATATTTGGGAAAGTTTTCATTAAATCTGAATCAACAACATGGATTAAATCATGTTCTAATAACATTTTACTGAAATCATATAGATACATTGGTTTATTATTTTCTTCAAAATATTCATGTAAGATATAGTAGTCATCTTTTTCTGTAATATCAGTAATACCAGCTTTTATTTTTTCATTTAATATAGAAAATTGACTTAGAAACTCAATTGCTCCTCTTCCATATTTTACTGCATTTCCCTCATTTATTTGTTCTCCTCTATTCTTTAGCATTTCATCTCTAAATAGCATTACATCTCTTGCTACTTCAAGATTTTTCCATCCAGGATATGTATTATATGAAACTATAGCTGAACCATTTTCAGTAAGATGATTTTTAATTACATTTAAAATTCCTCTTTGTACTTCTTCATTAACCCAAGAGAAAACCCCATGGCAAATAATATAGTCAAATTTTCCAAGTTTCTTATCAAATTCTAATACATTTTGATGGATTAATCTTATATTTTCTAAACCTAAAGATTCAATAATTCTATTTCCTTCTTCAATTTGAACACTTGATAAATCAATACCTACTACATCTGCTTTGGGATTTTCTAAAGCAAAAGGAATTATATTTCCACCAAATGAACATCCTATTTCAAGGACTCTTGCTGTTTCTAAATCAGGAGTTTTAAAACCTAGTAATTTTAAAACCATTTGTTGCCTACCTGGTTGAGTATAATAAAATGTTTTTGACTTATATGGTGCCTCATCATAACTTTTTTGAACCGCTTTTACATTTTCAATTGTTTCTTTGTTTACCATTTTTTTCCTCACTTTTAATTTTTATTTTATTTATATAAAAAATTTATACTAAGATTTTTTCTACTCTTTTTCCATCATTGTTTTCATCATCATCTTTAAACATATCTTGCATATTATTACCTTTTCTCTTATTTAAAAGATAAACTATTGGAGTTGCTACAAATATTGAACTATATGTTCCTGCAAGTATACCTATTAATAATGTCATTATAAAAGTTTTTAAACTTGCCCCACCAAATATTAGTATAGCAATTACAGAAAATAATGTTGTAACTGAGGTATTTATAGATCTAATTGCTGTTTGATTTACAGATTCATCCATACACTCTTCAAGTGTCCAGCCCTTATGTTTTCTTTTTAAATTTTCTCTTATTCTATCATAGATTACTATAGTATCATTTATTGAATATCCTAATATAGTAAGTATAGCTGCTATAAATGGAGTGTCAACTTCATAACCCATAAGTGCTATAAATCCTACTGCTATAATTATATCATGTAGTAATGATAAAATTCCTCCAACAGCAAAACTAAATTCAAATCTCATAGTAATATATATTACTATTAAAATTGCTCCTATTCCTAATGAATAGATAGCAGATTTTTTTAAGTCATCTCCTATACTTGCTCCAACTTTATCTTCTTTATCCAAATTATATGCTCCTAATTCTTTTAAACTATTTAGAACTTCATTTTTTCCTTTTTCATCTAATTCAGGAACTCTAACTATAACTGTTCCGTCATTAGAAATTTGAACTTTTCTACTATTTGAATTAACTTGTGGTAATTCTTCTGCTAATTTATCCAAATTTTCATTGATTTGATTTAATGTAACTGTTGTTTCAGTATACTTTAATTGAAATAAATTTCCTCCTGAGAAATCAATTCCATAGTTAAGTCCTTTTGTAAAAAATACTATTATTGATAAAGTAACAAGAACTGTAGAAATAGAAAGATATAATTTTATTCTTTTTATAATATGTAAATTTACTTTCATTATTTTATAACCTCCCCTTCTGTAACTCCAAAAAGTTTTGGACTTCTAAAACCAAATATATTTACAAAAGTTAGAAGTAATACTTTTGTTGCTGTTATTGCTGTAAACATTGAAGCTAATGTACCTAATGCTAATGTTACTGCAAATCCTTTTATTGGTCCAGTACCAAATACAAATAATATAGTTGTTATTATCAAAGTTGTTAAGTTTGAGTCAAATATAGCAACAAATCCTTTTCCAAATCCAGATTCTATTGAGTTTCTTATACTATTTCCAAATCTTAATT
>ERZ773073.307-NODE-307-length-27750-cov-3.743708_pt1 | contig 27750 bp, 23 predicted proteins | sample MGYA00580616_ERZ773073 | MGnify/ENA primary metagenome ERZ773073 (study PRJEB29015, sample SAMEA2737960) | human oral metagenome | biome: human oral; feature: human-associated habitat; material: dental | place: China | collected 2131 ...
GGAACGCGCCAGTGCGGCGATGCTGCGCGCGGCGCTGGCCGAGGCGGATGCAGACGCGCGCTTTACCCTGCTGCGCGCGGCCATGCTCAATAAGGACGGTTCGATCCCCGTCAAGAAAGCGGGCGCTACGCTCGACAAGCGTTATACGCCGGCGGGCGCGCGGCGTTTTCTCGCGCTGCACGCTGCGCTGTGTCAGCGTCTGCTTGATTGTAGCGAGCGTCGGCTGGCGGAGCACATTCTCGCGTTCAATCGCGATGCCTGTGCCGTGTTTACGGCGTTTCTCGCCCATGCCGAGGCCGTCAAGCAGGGGCGGCGGCAGATCGATTTTGTCGATGCCGAATGGTGTGTGCTGCAACTGTTGCGCGCGCCGGAGACGTCGGCTTTTCTGCAGGCGCGGCTGGATGCGCGTTACCGCCATGTCCTGCTCGATGAATTCCAGGATACCAATCCGCTGCAATGGCAGATTCTGCGCACCTGGCTGGATGCCTATTCGGATGACTGGCGTCCGCGCATTTTCCTCGTCGGCGATCCCAAACAGTCGATTTACCGTTTCCGCCGCGCTGAGCCGAGGCTGTTCGGGATCGCGGCGGATTTTCTCGTGCGTGCCTATGGCGCGCTTCGCTGCACGCTGGATGCGACGCGGCGTAACGCGCAGCCGGTGGTCGATGCCGTCAATGCCGTATTTCTCGGCCTGCCGGAATTTGCGCCTTTTCGCGCGCAGACGACATTTGCCGAAGGTATTCCGGGGCGTGTCGAACTGTTGCCGCTGTTTGGCGCTGACGCCGGCAGCTCGGCAGGCGAAGCCGATGCCGGAAGCGCGGCAGATGCCGGCAAAGCCCGTGTGGACGGGCATTTGCGCGACCCGTTGACGGAACCGGCGCAGGCTGAGGAAGACCTGCGCCAAATCCGGGAGGCAGAGGCGCTGGCAAAAAAGATTGGAGAGATCGTCGGTCATGCGGGCGGCAGCGCCTGGCAGGTCCATGATCCCGATAGCATGGGCGGCGAGCAGCGCCCGGCGCGTTATGGCGACATCCTGCTGCTGGTGCGCACGCGCAGCAAACTGGCTGTCTATGAACGCGCGCTGAGCGCCGCCGGAATTCCCTATGAAGCGGCTTCGCGCGGCGGCCTGCTGGCAACGCTGGAGGCCAGTGATATTACGGCCTTGCTTGAATTTCTCGCCATGCCGCTCGATAACCTCAAACTGGCGCATGTGCTGCGTTCGCCGATTTTCGCGTGCAGCAACGAGGAGCTGTTGCTGCTGGCGTTTCCGCAGATTTTGCCGCCGCTTTCGTCGAACGCCGCGCCGCAATCGGCCCTCGATTCATGGTGGCGGCGCCTCGCTGAACTCACCGCTGGCGGGCAGGCGCCGCCGCGCCTGCTGCGGGCGGCGCGTCTACTGGCATCCTGGCTGCGCATTGCCGGTGATTTGCCGACGCACGATTTGCTCGACCGCATTTATCACGAAGGCGAAGTGTTTGCGCGCTATCGTCGGGCGAGTCCGGAATACCGCGCCGCCGCCGTCGAGGCCAATCTGAATGCGTTGTTGCTGCTCGCGCTCGACCTTGATGGCGGGCGCTATCCAAGCCTTTCCCGCTTTGTCGATGAACTGCGCAATCTGCGTGAAGCCGACGCCGGCGATGCGCCGGACGAAGGGGAAGTCGTTTCCGCGCAGACGGCGAGCAATCGCGTGCGTATTCTGACGATCCATGCGGCCAAAGGGCTGGAGGCGCCGATCGTCTGGCTGCTCGATGCCAACGCCGCAGCGCGTCCGGCCGAGCCATGGGATGTCATCGTCGATTGGCCGCCGGAAGAAGCTTCGCCGCGGCATTTTTCCTTTTTCGGCCGCAAGGACGCGCGCGGCGCGGCGCGGCGTTTTCTCTTTGATGCGCAGGCGCAGGCGGCGCAGCGCGAAGAACTGAATCTGCTTTACGTGGCCATGACGCGCGCGCAGCAGGTGTTTATTGCCAGCGGCAGCGAGCAGGGCCGAAAGAGCGACAGTCCGCAGTCCGAGGAAAAAAGCGCGTACCGTTTGCTCGAACACGCGCTGGAAAGTGTGCAGACATTGCCTGTTGAACCGGGCAGCACTCTGGTTCATGGCGATGATTTGACCAGGGCCGCTCCCGTCGATGCGGAAACATGTACCGCGACAATGTCCGTGCCCGCGCAGGTTCTGTCGCCAACGGCTGCGCCGGCTTTCACTGCGGTAGGCAGCCTGCGGCCGGCGTCGGATGATGCCGCGCGTTTTGGCACGCTGCTGCATGCGCTGCTGGAACGCCTGGCCGATGGCGGCCGTATCGACCGGCTCGAAGCGTTTGCGCACTGGCGTATTCCCGGTTTTGACGAGGAGGCGCACCGACGTGCCTGGCCGGTCGTCAAGCGGCTGCTCAGCGCGCCGGCGCTACAGGTGTTTTTCGACTCCGCGCGTTATCGGCGGGCATGGAACGAAATCGAACTGGCCGATCGCGACGGCCGTTTGCTGCGCATCGACCGGCTGGTTGAGCTTGACGATGCGTTGTGGGTGCTCGATTACAAGAGTTCGTCGGGCGAAACGGCGCGCCTTGATGCGTACCGAGAACAGGTGCGCGGCTATTGCCGCGTGCTGGCGGATATTTTTCCGGACAGGACAATCCACGGTGCGCTAGTGTTCGCCGACGCCGAATTGCTCGAAATCGAATGAATACGACGGTGGGGCGGTCGGAGCGGCAATTTTGATGATTCCGCTTGAGTTCTGGCGGGCGGATGTTCCCGGCCAGCGCGGGCAGCGCAAGCCTGCCGTCATTGCGTTGATGTATACTGCGCCGCCGTGTAAGCGCCTAAGTGCTTGAAAATCCGTTTGTAGAAACCTTTTTGTTCAACTACCGTCATGGAATGAAAAATGGCTACGTCCGCTAAAGCTTCCTCTGCAAAGAAAACCCAAACTTCCAAGCCCGTTTCCAAAATTTCCAAAAAAGCCGCTGTGCCCGCCAAGAAACCCGCCGCAACCAAGGCCGTTGCAAAATCCGCTGCCGTGAAAAGTGTGAAGAATGTGGCGGCGGTAAAAAAAGCGGCCGCCAGGCCGGCAGCGGACGCAGTGAAGATTTCCAAGGTCATCGGCCGTCAGATTCTCGATTCGCGCGGAAACCCGACCGTCGAAGTCGATGTCGTGCTCAGCTGCGGTTTTGTCGCGCGTGCCGCCGTGCCTTCGGGTGCATCGACGGGCGAGTTCGAGGCGTGTGAACTGCGCGACGGCAACAAAAAGGTGTATCTCGGCAAAGGGGTGCTGAAGGCGGTGGCCGCCGTCAATGGGCCGATCGCCAAACTGCTTAAGGGCAAGAATCCGCTCGATCAGCGCACGCTCGACGAAGCCATGATCGCGCTTGATGGAACGACCAATAAATCCAAGCTGGGCGCCAATGCCATCCTGGGCGCTTCGATGGCGATTACCGTCGCCGCCGCGCATGTCAGCAAGATGCCGCTTTGGAAGTACATCGGCAAGTTGCACAAAAACAGGGAATTCGTATTGCCGACGCCGATGGCCAATATCATCAACGGCGGCAAACATGCCGACAACCTGATCGACTTCCAGGAATTCATGATCATGCCGGTCGGCGCCAAGACCTTCTCGCAGGGGCTGCAATGGATTACCGAAATCTTCCATGCGCTGAAGGGCATCCTCAAGAAGGCCGGCCATGTGACGGCAGTGGGCGATGAAGGCGGTTTCGCACCGAATATTTCCAATGATGAAGCGCTCGAAGTCATCATGCAGGCGATCGCGGCGGCAGGCTACAAGCCCGGCAGGCAGATTGCCATCGCACTCGACTGCGCTTCGTCTGAACTGTTCGATGAAGGCGGACGCAAGGGATACAAGTTCTGGAAGTCGAATCCGGAAAAGCTGTTTACAGCTGACGATATGATTGCCAAGTATCAGGCGTGGTGCAAAAAGTATCCGATTGTCTCGATCGAGGATGGCCTGGATCAGAACGATTGGGAGGGCTACGTCAAATTCACCAAGACCTTGGGCAAGAAGGTGCAGATCGTCGGCGACGATTTCTTCGTCACCAATCCTGACCGCCTCAAAAAAGGTATCGAGATGGGCGCTGCCAACGCCATTCTGATCAAGGTCAACCAGATCGGCACTGTCACTGAAACACTCGATGCCATCAAGATGGCGCAGAAGGCGGGCTACGGCGTAATTTCCTCGCACCGATCGGGCGAGACGGAAGATGCATTTATCGCCGACCTGGCTGTCGGCACCGGCGCCGGGCAGATCAAGACCGGCTCGCTGTCGCGCACCGACCGGATCTGCAAGTACAACCAGTTGATCCGGATCGAGGAACAGCTGGGCGCCAAGGCCGTCTTCAAAGGGCTGAAGGCGATCAAGGGCGCGGGCTTCTGATTACGCCGGCTTGTCCCGGAGAGGCACCGCTGCGGCGGTGCCTTTTTGTTGTTTCTGTTGTTGCGTGGCGGCGTCCATGGCCGTTTTTCAGGCCGGTATAATCCGCACCGCATGTGTTTTGCCTGAGTTTTATCGATGAATTACACCGCAGAATCCATTGCCGTTCTCAAGGGTCTGGAGCCGGTTCGCCACCGTCCGGGCATGTATACGCGAACCGATTGTCCGTTGCATATTGTTCAGGAGGCCATTGACAATGCGGCCGACGAGGCGCTCGGTGGTTATTGCCGGCAGATCACCGTTATTCTTCACTGCGACGGTTCGGTGACTGTACGCGATGACGGGCGCGGCATTCCCGTCGAAATTCATCCGACGGAAGGCGTGCCGACGGTCGAAGTCGTTTTTATGCAGCTGCACGCTGGCGGCAAGTTCAATAAAAACGACGGGGATTCGGCCTACCGCTTTTCCGGCGGGCTGCATGGCGTCGGGGTTTCCGTGACCAATGCGCTGTCGAAGCGTCTGGAGGTTGAAGTGACCCGGGGCGGCGGGGTTTATCGCATTGTCTTCGCTGACGGCGCTGTGGCCGAGCCGCTCGTTCGCGTCGGCGATGCGGCCAAGCGGGCGCACGGAACCCAGGTGCGCATCTGGCCGGATGCCCAGTTTTTCGATTCGCTGGAAATTTCGCTGACCGAACTTGAGCGCCTGCTGCGTAGCAAGGCCGTGCTTCTGCCGGGGCTGGAGATTTCGCTGAGCATCGAAGACGGCGAGACGAAGCGCTGGCGTTATGAGAAAGGGATGGCGCAGTATCTTGCCGGGCAGATCGCTGATGACCTTGCTGCGCCGATTTTTACTGCGGAAAACCATGCCGCAGAGGGTGACGAGAACTTTCCCGCCGGTTCCGGTGCGGCCTGGGCGCTAGCCTGGTGCGCCGAAGGCACGCCGGTGCGCGAATCCTACGTCAATCTGATTCCGACTCCAGCCGGTGGCACGCATGAGACCGGCTTGCGGCAGGCGGCACTCGATGCGGTGAAAGGTTTTGCCGAACACCACGCACTGTTGCCTAAGGGAATCAAACTGGTCGCGGATGACGTGGCGGCGCGCCTCTCCTTTGTTCTATCGGCGCGCATGCTCGACCCCTCGTTTCAGGGGCAGACCAAGGAGCGTCTCAATTCGCGCGATGCCGTTGCACTGGTTGCGCGCATGCTGCGTGACCCGCTGGAGTTGTGGCTGAACGAGCATCCTGATGAAGCCAAAAAAATTGTCGATCTGGCCATTCGGGCTGCGCAGGCGCGTACTCGCGCCGGGCAAAAAGTCGAGAAACGCAAGCAATCGGGCGTTGCCATTCTGCCGGGGAAGCTGTCTGACTGTCAGAGTGAGGACATTACCCGCAATGAAATCTTCCTTGTCGAGGGCGACTCGGCGGGGGGGTCGGCCAAATCCGGGCGTGACAAAGAATTGCAGGCGATCTTGCCATTGCGCGGCAAGGTGCTCAACACCTGGGAAGTCGATCCGGGCAGCCTGTTTGCCAATCGCGAGGTGCACGATATTGCCGTGGCGCTTGGTATCGACCCGCATACGGCCGATGCTCCCGATACGACGCTCGACGGATTACGTTATGGCAAGGTCGTCATCATGACCGATGCCGATGTCGATGGCAGCCACATCCGCGTCCTGCTCTGTACGCTGTTCTATCGGCATTTCCCGAGACTCGTTGCCGGCGGGCATCTCTATTTTGCGCAGCCGCCGCTGTACCGGATCGATGTGCCGGCACAAGGTAAAAAACGTCCGCTGCGCAAACTCTATGCGCTCGACAACGCGGAGCGCGATACTCTCATCGAACGTTTGGGGCGCGAAGGCATCCGACCGGAAACGCTTGTGGTTTCGCGGTTCAAGGGGCTGGGAGAAATGAACCCCGAGCAGCTTTGGGAAACGACGATGTCCCCCGATACGCGCCGGCTGATGCGCGTGCGTTTGCCGCTGGCGGCAGAGGCGCTGCCGGTCATGAATATGCTGATGGCGCGCAATGAGTCGGCCGGGCGCCGTGCCTGGATGGAGGAGAACGGTGCGCTGGTTGAGGCGGAAAGCTGAAAAATGGCGGAAATGTCGCTTCCGGGCGACAGAAATATTTTCGTTGAATCAGGCGCTTGCCTGTTAGCAAGCTACCAGTGTCGTGCTGTGGCGACGAGATGTTTATGAGAATCTTGGTGCAATTCAATCAATTCATTGATTTTATATGAGTTTCAATCCTGGCCTGATTTTTGCAGTGAGAAAACTGCAATACACTTGTCTTAATTTTTGGAGCACGTGAAATGAAAACGATGAAATCCAGCCTGAATTCCAAAAAAAACCTGTTTGCCATCATAGTGGTGTGTGTGGCGTTGGCCGGGTGTTCCAATATGAGTAAGCGTGAAAAGAATACGGCCGTTGGCGCAGCTGTGGGCGGCGCCGCAGGCGCTGTGCTGACAGGCGGCTCTTCGATGGGCACCGTTGGCGGCGCGGTCGTAGGTGGGGTGATTGGGAACCAGATCAAGCGCTAAGCTGTGCGTGTTTGCTGCGTAACGCTTGTATGCGAATTGCACAGGGCATGATGCTGACGATATTCACGATGTATGCGATGTGCTTATTTTTGGCTGATTGCCTGGGTGTTTTTGGCCTATTGGTGCCCCGTCGCGTAGTTATCAGATGGATGGCTACGCGACGTGCCGTGTTTGGTTGATGGTGTTCGTTCGCAGCGTTGATCGGTAGTAATCGGTAGTACACTCACGTTTTCGCTGAAGGTCGGCTGAGTCCGGCCTTTGCTATTTTTACAGAGATTTTATTCCTGACGGATCGATTGAGTCGAGTGTATGCCTGATATTCAGACGTCTGATTTGTTTGAGAAAGACACCTCCGTTTCATCTTCGCCTCCTGGATCTCCGGTGATCCCTCCCGGATTGTCTCGGCCGACCACGGTTTCTGATGATGGAAGCGAGAGTCTTCTGTTGCATGAATCGGCTGCACGCGACTATCTTGAATATGCGGTGGCCGTGGTTAAAGGACGGGCATTGCCGGATGTTCGGGATGGGCAGAAGCCGGTACAGCGGCGCGTTCTGTTTGCCATGCATGAGCTGGGGCTGGCGGCGGGGGCTAAGCCAGTCAAATCCGCGCGCGTGGTGGGCGATGTCATCGGCAAATATCACCCTCATGGAGACGCTTCGGCCTACGATGCCATGGTGCGTGTTGCGCAGCCGTTTTCATTGCGTTACCCGCTGGTTGATGGGCAAGGAAATTTTGGCTCACGCGATGGCGACGGCGCAGCGGCGATGCGTTATACCGAGGCGCGGTTGACGGGGATTTCTGAGCTGCTGCTTGGCGAACTCGATGAAGGCACGGTCGATTTTCAGCCCAATTATGATGGTGCTTTCCAGGAACCGGCCTTTTTTCCGGCGCGGTTGCCGTTTTCCCTTCTGAATGGCGCATCGGGTATCGCCGTGGGGATGGCTACCGAAATTCCGCCGCACAACCTGCACGAAGTTGCGGAAGCGGCGATCTGCCTGATCCAGAATCCGCGCGCTGATCTGGCCGAGTTGCTGCAACATGTGCCGGGGCCGGACTATCCGGGCGGCGGACAGATCATTTCCGCACCTGCCGAAATCACGGCGGCTTATGCCAGCGGACGCGGCAGTCTGCGCGTGCGCGCCCGGTGTGAATTTGAAGAAATGGCACGCGGTGCCTGGCAACTGGTCGTCAAAGAGCTGCCGCCCGGCGTATCGAGCGCCAAGGTGCTTTCGGAAATCGGTGTGCTGATGAACCCGCAACCGAAGCCGGGCAAAAAGAGCATTGATCCTGCCGCCGCGCACCTGAAGGCGCTGTTTGCCTCGCAGCTTGACCGTGCGCGCGACGAATCGGGTAAGGACGATGCGATTCGCCTGGTATTTGAGCCAGTCAGCTCGCGCCAGAAGCGCGAGGAGTTTCTGGCGCTGTTGCTGGCGCATACCAGCCTGGAAACGACGGCGCCAATCAATCTTGTCGCTGTTGGCCTGGATGGCCGTCCTTGCCAGAAAAGCTTGCTTGATCTGCTGGATGAATGGTGTCGCTTTCGCCTGACTACGGTGCGCCGGCGCAGTGAATTCCGTCTGAACAAAGCGCGTGAGCGTATCCATATTCTGGAAGGTCGGCGCACCGTCTTCCTGCATATCGACGAGGTGATCCGAATCATCCGCGAGTCGGACGAACCCAAGCCGGCGCTGATCGCGCGCTTTGCCCTTTCCGAGCGGCAGGCCGACGACATTCTGGAAATTCGCCTGCGCCAACTGGCGCGCCTGGAAGGCTTCAAGATTGATCAGGAACTGGAAAAACTGCGCCACACCGAAAATGATCTGGAAAAGCTGTTATCCAGCGATACGCTGCTACGTAAGCTCGTTATCAAGGAAATTCGTGCCGATGCTGCCCAATACGGTGATGCGCGGCGTACATATATTGAAGCGGCCGCTTCCGCAACGCGCAGCGAAGTGGCCGTTGTTGCGGATGAGCCGGTGACGCTGATCGTTTCTGCCAAGGGCTGGGCGCGCGTCCGCCAGGGACATGGCCTCGATCTTTCATCGGTTGCCTACAAGGACGGCGATGGCGCGGGCGTAATCTTTGAGTGTCGCTCGGTCGATTCGCTCGTGATCTTGTCGACCGAGGGACGCGCTTTCACAGTGCCTGTTGCGGTATTGCCCGATGGACGCGGGCTGGGCGCGCCGCTGGCTTCATTTGTCGAGCTGGGCGGCGGTAAGCTGGCGCATGTGCTGACCGGTCGGCCGGACGAGGAATTCCTTTTTGCCAAGACCTCGGGCTATGGATTCATTGCCACGCTGGGCGATCTATTTTCACGTCAGAGGGCCGGCAAGGCGTTTCTAACAATGGAAGCGGGCGCGGCCATCTTGCCGCCGTCACCGCTGGGCGCAGGTGAGCGGCGTGCCGATCATGTCGCAGCGTTGTCTGAAGATGGCCGCTTGCTGATTTTTCCGATCGACCAGATGAAGAAACTTTCCGGCGGCAAAGGCGTACAGATCATCGGGCTTCGTGAGGGCGAAACGCTTAGGGCGGCGATTGCTGGTCGGGGAGCCATCGTGTGCGTGCGCGGCATTTTCCGCAATCGCCCGAAAGAAATGCTTTCTGAAAGTAAGCACATTGGGCAGCGTGCACGCCGTGGTTCGCCCATCGGACTAATCACGCAGGCAACAATTATGCCGCTCAATGAGATGGGCTGATCGTTCGCCTTACCCGCTGTATTGTTGTCTCTGTCATCCAACAACAGGAGAGAACGTTAATGGCAAAAGTAATTTGATCCCGGATCGGCCTTGCCTGATGTGGTAGAAACGGTCGATGCGCATGAAACACTGGAAGATTCGCACTTTTTTGCCTGTCGGGCCGAAATAACCGATAATCCAAACTCTTACTGAAAGGAGAAAAACCATGAGCAAACTGACACAAACCCTGATTGCCGCTGCAATTTGTCTGCCCCTGATGGCCGCGTGCAACAAGGATGATCAAAAACCTGCTTCCCCTGCCGAAACCGCTGCACAGGAGGCGGGTGCCGCAATTCAGAAAGCGGGTGAAGCCGCTCAGGATGCAGCCGTCAAGACAGGTGAAGCTGCTCAGGAAGCGGGTAAAGAAGCAGCGGCTGCCGTGAGCGAAGCCGCTTCCAATGCGGTCGATAAAGCCAAGGAAGTTGGCGAACAGGCCAAGGATGCGGCGAGTGCAGCCGCCGACAAGGCAGCGGTAGCGGCTGAACAGGCCAAGGATGCTGCAGCGGGAGTTGTCGACAAGACCAAGGCGGTTGCCTCTGAAGTCAAGGAAGGTGCCAAGGAAACCGTACAGAACGCGCAGGAAGCCGCGAAGCAGTAATTTTTGTGAATTGTTTATGTATGGGATATAGGGGCTTTAGTTAGGGAAGCTTAGGTTTCTTCTCTTCTAACCGCAATTCCATATTGCCCATATTGCTTTTACCAGACCGGGTGCGATTTGCTGATGAGTTCGGCGGGGTGCCCGGTCTGAATTTTATTGGATTGAAAAATACGGGGACGATTGGATTGATTTGTCCGTAATTCTTTGGTGGTTGGCTTTTTGGTTGGCTTTTCTTAGTGTTTTGCGTCAGCCTCCCCACCAAGCGCGGCAAGCAGATCGTCAAACAAACGGGCGAGTTCACCAGTCATCAGTGTGAAATCAAGGTCGAAACGTTCGGCTTCATTGTCAGCCAGTCCATCGTTTTCTTCTTTGAGGATGTCGAGGAAAGATAGGCGCTTGATGCGCAGCTTCTCGTCAAGAATGAATGAAATCCGGTCATTCCACGTCATGCCGAGACGGGTGACGATCTTGCCTTCCGCGATGTGATGACCAATTTCTTTGCCCTCTAACGAGTGGCGCGTATAGCGTACTAAAGCGTTTTCCGGGGAACGCAGCTCGATGTCCTGGTCTATGGTAAAACCGACGGGCGCCTCGCCGGCCGCCATCCAGGCGGTCATGGCCGAAGTGGGCGTACGCAGAGGCGCCGGTAGCGCGATGGAGAAGCCATCAGCGGTTTTCAGCAGGCACTCGGCCAATTCTTCCGCTTTGGGTTGAGAGCCGGTATCGACGACCAGCCAGCCATGCAGTGGGTCGATCCAGGCAAATATGGTGTGCCGACAGGCAAAAGCACGCGGTAGTAATTCGATAGCCAGCGATTCGCGTAAGTCACGCAGTTCCTTGCGGCTGACGCGCCGGCCTTCAGTGGTTTCAATTGTCTGCGCGCGCTCATTAGCCATTTGACGTATGACGGTAGAGGGCAACAGTTTTTCCTCAATGCCTAGCGCAATCAGCCACTGGCGGTTGACAGCATGTACGAACGCACCACCTGCCAAAGGCGGCACCCATCCCAAGCGCCGTAGATCGCTGGGGGCGCAGGGGTGTAATGCGGCATGGGCAAGGGCGGCCTCAATAGTTTCGAGGGCCCTATCGTCAAATGCAGGCAGCCTGAATAGCTGGAGATTTTTGAACCACATGAGAAGGAAAGCGGAATTCTGTAAAAATGTAATTATAAAAGCGGAGCGGTGAAATATACCGCTCGGATGCTGAATGCGACATTAGGAAAGTTCATCGGCAAGAAGAGTATTGAATGCCGTTGTCGGAGTGGTTCATAATACAGGCATGAACGATCCTCAATCATTTGATATTCGCCGCCGAATCCGTGAATTGTTGGCAATCCCCGATCGGGATCGCAGCGATGCGGAATGGGATGAGCTGAATGAGCTTGAAATTCGTACGGCGCCAGGCAATCGTGACAACGGGTACACGTTGGATCGTGGCGAAGGTAAGCGCGGTTTTACGCCAGGACGACGGAGTCACCAAGGGCAAAAAAATGCCAATTCCCGTCAGGAAAATTGGTTGCCACAGGAAAAGGAAAACCGTCCCGATGTACGGCGCCAGGAAAATAAAAACCGCTCACCGCTCAAGCGATCGCATCGGCGCGCCAAATCACGCCCGCCGCGTGAGAATCAGACACAGGGGCCGGGTGATACGGGAAATGGGGGAAATGGTTATCCAACCGGATTCACACATAGCGGTCGTACGGGGGAAGTAAGCGATGGCATGGCTTTTACCACGCCTGCCGGCAGCGATAGAAATACCGGCAACGCCGACGGTAGCCAGAGTGGCGGCAGTCATGATTGACGGGCAGTGGAGACCCTTGCAGAACTGATTGTTGATCAGATTCGGATAGATAAATAAAAAAGGTGCAGATGCACCTTTTTTAATACGCTATCGCCCTATATCAAATCTGCCAGCCAAACGCATTTCCCTTTGCTCTCCTTCTGGATTTCCGCAAGCAATGCTTCGTGTTCGGAAATTTCTTCGGGGCTGGCGCGCAGAACTCGCTGGTGGTGTGCACTTATGGTTAGGCGCTCTTCAATATGGCCCTGTCCGGTATTGCTGTCATCCGTCAGTTCCATGAGCAGGCTTTCTTGCCCGCGCGTCATGGCGATATACACTTCGGCAAGAATTTCGGCGTCAAGTAATGCGCCGTGCAGCGTGCGCTTCGAATTGTCGATGGCGTAACGTTCGCAGAGCGCATCGAGATTGTTTCTCTTGCCCGGAAAACGCTCCTTAGCCATGCGCAGTGTATCCAGCACGGCACAGCAAACGCTCTCGATCGGCTCCATATCGAGTCGTGCCAGCTCGGCATTGAGGAATCCGACATCGAACGGCGCATTATGAATGATCAATTCCGCACCGCGCACAAAGTCGAGGAATTCAGCGGCGATTTCGGCAAAACGCGGCTTGTCCTGTAGAAAATCCAGGCTGATGCCGTGGACGGCCTGCGCACCTTCATCGATTTCCCGCTCAGGGTTGAGGTAGTAATGAAAGTGGTGGTTTGTCGGACGGCGGTTATTGATTTCAACGCCGCCGATTTCGATGATGCGGTGGCCAAGCTTATGTTCCAGGCCGGTGGTTTCCGTATCGAGAACGATTTGTCGCATAGTGTTTTGCTTTGGGTTTGCGTGAGATTTACAAGGCTGCTTTCAAGGAAATGCGTTCAGCAGCGGAGCGTTGGGTCTCATGGGGTTGGCGGGTTGTTTGTCGAGTCATCAGGCAATTCATCAATGCCACGATTGGCAAGGGTGTCGGCGCGCTCATTGCCTGGATGACCGGCATGTCCCTTGATCCACGACCAGGTTATTTCATGGCTTTGTGCCAGTGCATCAAGTCGTTGCCAGAGGTCGGCATTTTTAACCGGCTTCTTATCGGCTGTTTTCCAGCCATTCCGTTTCCAGCCGTGAATCCATTGGCTGATGCCTTTTTGTACATACTGCGAATCAGTATGAATATGGACGGACGCCTGACGTTTGAGCGCTTCCAGGGCACGGATCACCGCCGTCAGTTCCATGCGGTTGTTGGTGGTTTCATGTTCGCCGCCCCACAGTTGCTTCTTAGCCGTGCCTGCCTGCAACAACACCCCCCAGCCACCGCGGCCAGGATTACCGCGGCAGGCGCCGTCGACGTAGATATGCGTGATGACTTCAGTGTGCTTCATGGTAGCTTATTCAATTCCTTACCGAGTGTTTTCTGAGTTACGGTGGTGAGCGTCTGGCGTAGCGCGTGCTGCTGCCTCCAGTCAGACAGGACAAGGCGCATGCCGCGAACCCGCTTGACAGCGCGCAGTAAATAGACGCCGCCGGCGAAGCTCCACCAGCGATCGCCTGCCGACTCCATGAAATGAAAGCGGCGCAACCAGTGTTCGTGTTGAAAAGGCGGTACGTAGCAGCCAAAATTGCCACGATCAACCTCAAAACTAAGCAGGTTTAGCCAGTCGCGTAGACGTAACACAGAAATAAAATTGCCGTTGTCCGGAAACTCGTGACGGTTACGCCGGATAAAACGTCGCAGCCCCCAAAGTGAAACAGGATTGAACCCGGTGATGATGACCTGACCGTCGGGAATCAGGATGCGCTCGACCTCGCGCAGGATCTGATGCGGATCATCATGTGATTCCAGCACATGCGGCATGACGACCAAATCGATACTGGCCGAGGCAAATGGAAGCTCGCATAAGCTACAGCATACGTCGACAGGGCCTGATTCGCCGACGATCTGACGCATCGGAATGCGGCTATGGGCAAGGAATTTGACCTGTGGCAAGCCGAGTTGTAGCGCGTTATAGCCGAACACATCGGCAACTTGCGCATCGACGTGGGGTTGCTCCCAGTTCATGACGTAGCGGCCGCGTGGGGTTTCCAGCCAGTCAGCGATGTCAGACGCATCATGCATGGTGCCGGGCACATTACGCATTGACTTTTCTTGCCGTTCTTTCACAATAATCCCATGTTCGAGCTACTGAATATTCATGTCCTCAAGGACAATTACATCTGGTTGCTGCGCAAGGGGGCGTTTGCCGCTGTCGTCGATCCGGGCGAAGCCTTTCCCGTGCTGGAAGTGCTGACACGCGAGAAATTGTCGCTGATCGCCATTCTTGTGACCCATCACCACGCTGACCACCAAGGGGGGATTGCCGACCTGCTGGTGCAGTATCCAGCGGCAGCGGTGTACGGCCCGGAAAAGGAGTCTATCACAGGCCTGGACCATCCTCTTTCAGGTGGTGAAACAATCGTTTTTCCCGAGCTTGAGGGCGTATTTCAGGTATTGGACGTGCCGGGGCATACCCTTGGGCATATTGCCTATTTCAGCGCTGAGGCGGGCGTTTTGTTTTGTGGTGACACGCTATTTACCGGCGGCTGCGGTCGCATTTTCGAAGGAACGCCGGCACAGATGTTCGATTCTCTGGCACGACTTGCGGCCTTGCCCGAACAAACGCAAATCTACTGCGGGCATGAATATACCGAGGCCAACCTGCGCTTTGCGCTGGCCGTCGAGCCGGGCAACCGGCGCTTGCAAAAACGTGTTGATGAAGTGAGCGTTCTGCGTGCCAAAGGATTACCCGCTGTGCCATCGACGCTAGCGCTGGAAAAAGTGACTAATCCTTTTCTGCGTTGCCATGTCCCGGAAGTTATCGCCTCGGCGCGGGTACATGGCGCTGTGAGCGATGATGCCATAGAAGTTTTCCGAGCACTACGTGAATGGAAAAATGCTTTTTAGGGTTTGTGGACACGGTGAATGAATCGATTGCAATGAAATGTACGTTGAAGCCCGGTTTATCCAGCTTATGGATGGCACTGCTTGGTAAGATTGGGACTATCGCCATGTGATCATTGGTTTTGTTGATTGGCATGGCTTCTGCTAGAATCGCGCCCTGCCGGAGAGATGGATGAGTGGTTTAAGTCGCACGCCTGGAAAGCGTGTTCAGGGTAACACCCTGACGGGGGTTCGAATCCCCCTCTCTCCGCCAGAATAAAAATAAAAACATTACCCACAAGAAACGCCCAAATCCCAGGTAAATAACGGTTTCGGGCGATTTTTTATCCACGATTGCCAACACAGGCAACAAGAGAGGGGCAACACAAAAGAACCGTTCTACATGGCGAATCTGTAGGCACGATTGTAGGCGCGTGTGGCATGGGAATGACAGGATGCCTACAAATAACCTGACGAAATACTTACCCGTATCCGGCCAGTTATTAGGGAGCCGTTTGCAGAAGATGTATCGCTGATGATGCGTGTTTGGGCTTGCTCAGCCTCAGCCCAGTGGTAGAGGCGGTATGGGCGATGCGGCGAGAATGCTTCTGGCAGCCTGGATGCCACTGCGCACGGCGCCTTCAAGCGTGGCGGGGTAGTCGGCACAAACGTAGTCGCCGGCAAGGTGGAGTCCAGGCAGCGAGGTACTGGTGTTTGGGCGAAACAGATTGGGGCGGCAGGAAAAAGTAGCACGGCGTTCACGCAAGGTCTTATGCCAGACAGGGAAGGGTAGCTGTTGGCGCAGAGCGGTTTGAAGTTCCTGGTGCAGCGCGACCATTAGTGTAGCGTTATCGCGTTCGTCCCAACGTCCGCGTGCACTCAGAACGAAGGCGATGAGACCCGGTGTGCGGTAAAGCCGACCGTGATCGAATGCCCATTGGCCCAAGTTGTTTCCCGCCGCGTCGCTCAAGCCGAGCATCGGCGCGGGTAGTCGGACTTCTGGCGGGTACGCGGCGTAAACGGTGCCGATTGGCTCGTAATCATAGGCGCCAAGCTGTGTGGCGACAGAATGCGTTTCTATATGTTCCGTCAGCAGCGGCACGGCGTGCTGCGGCGCGACAGCGATGATGACGTGGTCAAATGATTCGTCTCCGATACACCAGTGCTGCCTGTTCCGTGTCATATGTTCGATACGGCAGGAAAGACGGATGCGGCCACCGTGCGCTGCGATGAATGTTGCGGCTGCGTCGGGGAAAAGCCGCCCCAGATCGACAGCTGGCAAGAGCAGGTCGGTGGCGTACCGGTCGCCGCCGAGGCTGTCGCGCAGCACATTGGCGAAAATCTGCGCTGAGGCGTGTTCCGGTGGGGTGTTGAGTGCGGCTAGACACAGCGGCTCCCAGAGCATACGGCGTAACGCCCCGGCCTGCCGGGTGCGGTCGAGCAATGAGGTTACGCTGCTGTCCGCATCTAGCCGGTAGTCGAGGGCTTGCAAGCCACGTATGAAGCGGGCGGCGGTGAATTTTTCGGCGAGTGTCACGCCTCGTGCACCGAGTAAACCGATTGCCAGCGGCAATGGCGCCGGAAGCGGCAGCCACGAAGGCGACAGACGCAGGCGAAAGTTTCCGGCAGGATGTTGCAGGGTCAGCGGCAGGCGATGGAGCAGGGTGGAGAGCTGGTGCCCAGCGTTGCCGCTGGCGTGGTCTGCCCGGGCCTCCTTACGCTTGTCGATGTTGCGGTGCACGTGCTGTATCAAGCGCAGGGTTTCGCGATACGCGCCGATCAGGATGTGTTGGCCGTTATCGAGTACACGCCCGTCGATGGCGACACTGCGAGCGCGGCCGCCCAGTTGCTTCGCGGCTTCGTACACAGTGACGGAGGCGCCGGCTGTGCAGAGTTCAACGGCGGCGGCAAGCCCGGCCCAGCCGCCGCCGATGATAGCGACCGACAGCGCGGTGCGAGGGTGGGGGCCGGTGTATTGCAGGGACTGAGTGTGTGCCCCTTGAGGTCCTAAGCCTTGAACCATGTGTACCAGGCAATCCAGAGTTTGCGCAGTGGTGTGAGCGAGATACGCCGCGTGAGCGTTTGCCCGCCGCGCCGTTTGATCTCCTCCAGCACGGCGCGGTAGATTGCTGCCATCACCAAACCAGGGCGTTGCGCCTTGCGATCGCAGGGAGGCAACTGCGCCAGCGCCTGCTCGTAATAACGTTCGGCGCGTTCGATCTGGAAGGCCATCAGGCGATGAAATTCGGGAGAGTCGTGCGCGCCAAGAATATCCTCTGCCGTCACGGAAAAGCGGGCAAGTTCGTCGAGCGGCAGGTAGATACGGCCGCGTCGGGCATCTTCGCCAACATCGCGAAGGATGTTGGTCAGCTGGAAAGCGATGCCCAGGTCGTGCGCATATTTGAGCGTGCGTTGATGCTGATAGCCGAAAATTTCTGCTGCCAGCAGGCCGACGACGCCGGCTACGCGGTGGCAATAGAGCAGCAGCGAGTTGAAGTCTGGATAACGCCTTGCGTGCAAATCCATAGCCATACCGTCGATGATTTCCAGCAGGTGTTCTTTGGGCAGGTGGATATGCGTCATCGCTTCGCCCAGCGCCTGTGCGACAGGGTGCCGCGGCGTGCCAGCATAGAGGTGTTCGATTTCACTGCGCCAGACATCGAGCTGTGCGGCGGCTGTGCGCGCATCGCCGCTTTCATCAACGATGTCATCCACTTCGCGGCAGAAGGCATAGAGCGCAGTGATCGCCTGTCGCTTTTCCGGCGGCAGGAAAGTGAAGCTGTAATAAAAACTCGAACCGCTGGCGGCGGTTTTCTGCTGGCAATATGCGTTCGGCGACATGGCGCGTGGCTGGCTGTAAGCAGTTGGCGGAATCTGATCTACAGGAGGGCCCGATTTTTACATAAACAGCGCCCGGCCGCCCAGCCGTACCCAGTCATATACGCCTAGGCGCGGCCGCCGGTGAAAAATGTCGCCGCGTGCCTGGCGAATGCGTTCGAGAATACGTAAGCCGCCCTGAATGGTCAGGCGGACTTCCCAGCCTATGCGCCCGGGCAAAGCACGGACGAGCGGTACGCCCGCATACATTAACGCTTCGCTGCGTTCGATTTGAAAATCAAGCAGCGCGGCCCAATTTTCGCTCCAGCGGCCTTCGGCAATCTGGCGCTCGTCGATGCCGAAGCGGATCAGATCACTTTGCGGCAGATAGATGCGCTGTTTATGCCAGTCGACAGCGATGTCCTGCCAAAAATTGGTGAGCTGCAAGGCCGTACAGATGCAGTCGGAACGGTGCAGATTCTCCGCATCGGCGCAGTCAAATAGATGGAGCAGCAAGCGACCGACGGGATTAGCCGAGCGGCGGCAGTAATTGAGCAATTCCGGGTAGTCAGCATAACGTTGCTTGACCACATCCTGGGCAAAGGCATCGAGCAGATCGCGGAACGGCGCAAGCGGCAGGCGCCATTCCCGGATCACCTGATCCAGTGTTCGGAACAGAGCCGTGTCCGGCACTTGACCGCTTTCGATGCAATCCAGCTCGGCGTGGTAGGCATTTAGACCAGCCAGCCGGGTGGCATTGCTGGCATTGCCTTCATCGGCGATATCGTCGGCGCTGCGCGCGAATCGGTAGATGGTTTCGATGGGATGGCGCAGCCGCCGGGGCAGCAGAAAAGAGGCAACAGGAAAATTCTCGTAATGTTCAACGGGCATGAGTGGCAGCCTGGCGACAGGTTGTGCAAGACCAGAAAAAATAGAGCGGTGATCGGCTCGACGGCACGACGGAAATTTCAGTAGTTCAGGATGCGAGTATAGGGCTTTTATGCAGTAAAATTGCCGCCGTAACGCGAGAGTGGCGGAATAGGTAGACGCACTGGATTTAGGTTCCAGCGCCGCAAGGCGTGGGGGTTCGAGTCCCTTCTCTCGCACCAGCCTATATAAAATTTTGATTGTCCGCACACGTCAAATCTTTCAAAACAACAAGCTACAGCGCTCCGCTGAAACGAATTTGAGCGCCAAAATAACGACAATAGATTCCCCACAAATTCCCCAGGGGATTCCCCATGGCATCAATTCAGCACGCGGGGCGCGGCTACCGGGCGCAGGTTTATGTCGGCGGCCGGCGCGATTCAAAGCTTTTCCGCCTCAAGCGTGAGGCCGAAGCCTGGGCATTCCAGCGTGAGAAAGAACTGCGCGCCGGAAAAGCGGGGGGCGACAAAACCCTGGGCGACGCACTAAAGCGCTACGCTGACGAAATCTCACCAACCCATCGTGGGGAGCAATGGGAAACCATCCGGATAGCGGCATTCCTGGCTGACCCGACGTTTCCCGCGGCGAAACGCCGGGCCGATGGTTTCTGCCGCCTGAAATATCCCAAGATTACAGTTGAGCGCTGACGACGAACGGCGTAATGAGAGGCCATGGTTCCGCTCAGGGCTTCAGCTTTCTTGACCTTCATTGGCACACTGAGGCAGGTTGAGGGCGATCGCTCTTTCAGAATGATCGTAGCCGTAGGCGAGTGGCACACTGTCGATCGCGAGTCATTGGTTGGGCAGCGCAGGAAAGCCAAGGCGAGACAGTCATGGGCGAAATTGAAGTTTCCCGATGCGGCCAAATTTGTTTCTGCTCCGCACGCTCATCGACTGCGATGCTTCGGTGCATCGGTAATCGCGTAACCGGGGCTATTCAACAAGGCGCACTTGTCAGGAAGCTGCAACTCACCGACAATCGCCCGCCGATGCGGTATCCGCCGCATTGCCCGTCGCCAGGGCCTGTTGACGTTCGATGTGCGAAGCGGATTTTTGCGGCAGAAACGGCAGATGCAAGGCAAAAAACGCAACAAGGCTGAAAAAACCTCGTGAGCATTTCTAATGCCGCAAATGCCGAAAAACACCGCTGCAATGCAGATTGTCATCAGGCCGCTGATGTGCCGAGATTCTTTTCAATCTACGGAGGAACCAATGAAAAAACGCGCATTGTCTCTATTTGCTATTACCTGCTTACTCGCTGCCTGCGGCGGCGGTAACAAGAACTCGCCGGCAGACCCCGCGCCCGTCCCGCCGAAGGCAGATGCCGCCGCAGCACAGCAAGCCGTCGAGCAACCGGTGGGCGGTGCAAAAGATGCACATGGCTGCCTGCCATCTGCTGGGCAGACCTGGTCCGCCATACGCAATGAATGCGTGCAAGTCTTCGATATCGCCGACATCCGGCTGATCGACCCGGCCAATGACACCCTCGCCGTATACGTCATCCTGTCTCAGGACAAGAAAAAAGCCGAAGTCTTCGCCGCCGACCTGCCGGAAGGTCTCATCCTGAACGCCGGCAAGGGCGGCTACAAATCCAAAGACGGCAAAGTCCGTCTGATCAAAGGAAAAGGCAAGGGCAACTGGAAAATCCGCAAATAAAAATGTGATGCCAAAAACGGGGATCTGCCCCGTTTTCTATACCGGCTCCCGTACCCGGAAAATTACGCGATAAAAACTTCGCCCTGTGGGGCTGAAACAGGGCGTGCAGCGAGTAGGCATCCGAAAGGTTGGGTTCGAATAAATCATGCTACGACCTGGCGGGGGCCGTGTTTATATCGCCTGGCGGTTTTTTAAGAAAATAATCGCGTGAGCAAGCGATGGGCTGAAACCCGTCCTCCGCAGGCCTACGTTTTATCCCGCCGGGAGACCTCTCCAAAGAAAAACGGACGGCGAACCGTCCGTTTTTTATCGTTGTTCCAAATAGAACTGATACGGTATTGGCGAGCCTCGCCGTACTATCTGTATATCTATGCCGTTTTCGGTTTGCCGCCTTGTCTTATCCCTGTTTGAAACGACTATATCAGGCCATTTTTGCCTTGCCGATGTCCTCGGCAATCATTTTCGGCGCAAATTCGCGGATTTCGTAAGCGGCGAAATCCGGGTAGTAGCAGTCTTCGGCGAGGATTTTGTCCAGTTCCGCGCGGTCTTTGACGTGGGCGAAGATCACGCCGGCGTGTGCGTCGGTGTCGGTGTAGGGCCCGAGCATCAGGAAGTGGCCGGCGGCGAAGTATTTTTTGAACCATGCGGTGTGTTCGGCAAACATCTCTTCGTGTTTGTTGGCAGGGAGGTCGGCGTTGACGGTGATGTTGATGAGGTACATGGGGGCTCCTGGTTTAGGTGGCAATTGCTTTGATCTTCGCAATCAGGCGGGCGGCGTGATCGCGGGCTTGCTCTTTTTGCGCGTTGATGACGGCGGCGTCATCGCGGGCGTTGTAGCTGATGCCGTTGGTGTAAATCGGGGTCTGGAAGTCAAGGTTGCACAGGGCGGCGGTGGTTTCAAAGGCGGGGAAGTAGTCTTCCACGGTGTGTTTCATCGGGCCGTCTTTTTGGTAAGCGACAGCAGGCGCGCCGGTGGTGAAGGAAACCAGCAGTTTTTTGCCGCCGAGTTTGCCTTTGCTGCCGTGCGAGAAGCCGTGCTGGAAGACTTTGTCCAGCCACAGTTTCAAGAGGCCGGGCATGCTGTACCACGAGAAGGGGAATTGCAGGACGATGACGTCGGCTTTCAGGAGAGCGGCCTGTTCGGCGGCGACGTCAAATTTGTAGTCGGGGTAGAGGCTGTCCAGGCGGCGGATTTCCGCCTCGGACAGGGCTTTTTTGACTTCGTCAAGGATGGTGGCGTTCGCGACGGAGGTGTTGAGGTCGGGGTGGCCGGAGATGATCAGGATGTTTTTCATAAAAACCTCGTAGTGAAAAGACGCGGCGCATTATAGGCAGGCGGGATTATGATGATTAGCCTGCAACTGCCTGAAACACTCTTAGCCCAAACCACACAATCTTATGGACAACAGCATCTACGCCCAACTCAATCTCTTCCGCCTTATCGCCGCTGCGGGCAGCATCACCGCCGCCGCGCGCCAGCTCGGCATTACCACCCCGTCCGCCAGTCAGGGGCTGAAACAGCTGGAAGCGAAAATCGGCGTGCCGCTTTTCATCCGCAGCACGCGCAGCATCCATCTGACGGAGGCGGGCGAACAACTGCTGGCGCGCACCGCCGACGCCCTGCTCACCCTGCATCAGGCGGTGGACGAGGCGCGGCAGGCGGGCGATGAACCGTCGGGCTGCGTGCGCATCACCCTGTCGCGCTTCGCTTATCAGCTCATCCTGCGCCCCGCCTTCGCCGGTTTCTGCCGCCGCTACCCGCAACTGCAACTGGAAATCTCCATTCATGACGGCACCATCGACCTCATCAGCAGCGGTTTCGATCTCGGTATCCGCTTCGGCAACGCGCTGGAAGACGGCGTCGTCGCCCGCCCGCTCTATCCGGCGATGCGCGAGGGACTCTACGCCAGCCGCGCCTACCTCGATACGCACGGCACGCCGCAGACGCCCGCCGACCTGCTGCACCACCGCCTCGTCGCCTACCGCTTCGTGACCGCAAACCACCTCTACCCGCTGACCCTGCATGAAGACGGGCAGGACATCAGCGTGACCATGCCGTCGCCGCTCATCTGTAACGACATCGAGGTGATGAATGACGCCGTGCGCGACGGCCTTGCCATCGCTCGCGTCTTCGAGCCCATCCGCGACCGGCAGGCCGACCGCGACGCCTTCATCCCCGTCCTCGAAGCCTACTGGCGCTGCTACCCGCCGGTGTACCTCTATTACCGCCGGCACGCGCAGAAAGCGCGGCGCGTGCAGGTGCTGATTGACTACTTGCTGGGGCGGACGGGAATGATTGGGATGGGTGTCAGGCGGCATAAGGGTGGCTGCCAAACGGCGTAAACGCCGGGCTTGTGGGGCTGGTCGTGTTTAAACCTTGTCCTGTTCGGCAAGCGCGCAATGGATTAGCATTTGCGTGCCGAAACGAACTTGGGGGCTGCGGCGGCGGTGAATTTGCCGCCGCGCTACCAGCGTATCTGTCTGCCCGAGCGGCGGCGTGCATCGGGGAAATATCGGGAAGCATCGGGGAAATCGCTAATCCATATAACAAGTACCGTGCCCGGCAGTGGCAACCTGCCGGAAAGCAAAAAAGCCTGAAAAATTCCGGCGTTATAATGACCAGGTATGCTCTGGTATGCATTCCCTGCAATCCAAACAGGAGTAAGTATGATGAAACAGAATATTATCGTTGCCTTGTTCGATGTGCCCAGTGAGGCGTATCAGGCCTTTTCCGAATTGAAAGCCTACACGCAGACCGCCGATACGCTGATCGCCCAGGCCGTTTTGATCAAGAAGGAAAACGGCCTGATCATTCCCGCCGAAAGCGCCGACTTCACCGCCAGAACTGCCGAAGGCGCGTGGACGGGCGGCCTGATCGGCGCGCTGGTGGGCGTGCTTGCGGGCCCGCTGGGCGTTATTTTGGGCGGCACGGCAGGCGCGCTCATCGGCGGCAACACGGGGACGGCCGAGACCGCCGGCGACGCCCTGCTTTTAGGAAACACGGCTCGCAAGCTGGACGATGGCAGCACCGCCGTGATTATCCTGACGCAGGAAGCCGACGAAGCCGTGCTGGATGCGTTCTTCAACCGCTTTCAAACCACCATCCTGCGGCAGGATGCCGCCGCCGCACAGCAGGATGTGTTGGCCGCCGTGGAGGCGCAGCAGGAAGTGGCGCGGCAGGCGCACGAGGCGTGGAAAAAACAGCGCAAGGCTGAACGCCGGGAAAAACTGGACGCATTCAAAGCCGACATCAAACAGAAGTTTGACGAACTGGCCGCCAAACTGAAGAAATAAGACTGGACGCCCCGTCGCTCCCTCGGAAGCCGCCCGCACACCCCGCGTAGGGCGGCTTTCTCCGCCGCAGACCGTCTAGGCATTGTTTTTAGACGGTCTTTTATTGAATTGTGGCTATCAACAATAAATTATCAGTGATATTTTTTTGGGCCGGAGTCTGTTTTTCTGCGGGGCGCCGGACAAATTCATGCTGAAAATCTCTGGAGGCCTTACGCTCTGTAAAACTCCCGGGAGCTAAAAGCCCTTGAACGCAAAGAATCCCCTTTCCGCATCTCAAAATTCGCGGAACAGCATGAATGCAGCCCGAAAACCATCCGCTGCCATCTCATCAAAGCAGCCACCAAAGCCCAAAAATAACCGGAATATATTAGCGCGCCTCATCGGGTGAAGCATTACCGAAGCACAGTCGCCGTGACTGGAACCGCAACGACACCTACCCCAACCCCCGCGTAAAACGGGCATCTCCAGAGGAGCTACCCGCCAGCCCAGTGTTTACGGGTACTTCCGGCTTGCCTACCCGCAAATGCCCGATTGACAAGGGCTTCAGAAGCGACCGGGCTGGAACGCCCAAAAGACGCGGGGTTTAGGCCGACGGATCATTCCGTTCCGCTGCGGCCGGTAGGCTTATGCCTGACCCATATCACTGACGCTCCGCCGGCCGCGTGGGTGAGGCATTACCTTCCGAAGCGCAGCCCGACCGAAGACACGCAACACCACCTGCCCCGAACCCCGCGTAAAACGGGCGTTTCCGGCCATGCCTCTCACCGCGCTTGCAATGGGGCTTTTCAGCTTGGCTTGTTTGCTGTTTAATACGCTCTGGCTGTTTGCTGCATGGGTGCCGGGCGAGGTGATTTGGCAACGGGCTTTCGGAAAATTATCCGGCTCGCCATGCAGTGCTTCATTGTTGTAACTGGCACAAACTAACCTAGGGGGAACGGGTCATGGGGCAATACAAGAAATTATGGTTGTTACTCATCGCCGTTTTAACGATCACTTTCTCGATCCTGGGCTATTTTGGCGTAGAGGTGTACCGTAAGGCGCCGCCGTTCCCAGAGGCCTATGTGTCGTCTGACGGGCAAACCGTCATCAGCCGCGATGATATTCTGGCCGGTCAATCCGCCTGGCAGAGCACCGGCGGCATGGAACTCGGCTCGATTATGGGGCACGGTGCATATCAGGCGCCGGACTGGACGGCCGACTGGCTGCACCGCGAGCTGCTGGCCTGGCTGGATATTTCCGCGCAGAACCAGCACGGCAAGCCATTTGCCGAGCTGGATGCAGGGCAGCAGGCCGCGCTGAAAACCACCATGGTGGAGGAATACCGTAACGGCAGCCGCATGGGCGCCGACGGCAAGGTGGTGCTGAGCGATACCCGCATCAAGGCAATCAAGGCCGTTGCGCCGTACTACATCACGCTGTACGGCGCCGATCCGTCGATGGAAAAGGCGCGCGATCACTTCGCCATGAAAAACAACACGCTGCCGGACGAAACGCGCCGCCAGCGGCTAACGGATTTCTTCTTCTGGACGGCGTGGGCTTCCGCCACCAACCGCCCGGATTACCACGCTACCTACACCAACAACTGGCCGCACGAGCCGCTGATCAACAACGTGCCGACGGCCGAAAACGTGATGTGGTCGGTGGCCAGCATCGTGTTTCTGTTGACCGGCGTCGGCCTGCTGGTGTGGGGCTGGTCTTTCTTGCGCAGGCACGATCCTGACCCGCAACTGCCGGAAAGCGACCCGATCAGCAAGGTGCATCTGACGCCGTCGCAGCGGGCGCTGGGCAAATATGTGTTCCTGACCGTGGCGCTGTTTGTCGTGCAGATTTTCCTCGGCGGACTGACGGCGCACTATACGCTGGAAGGCCAGCATTTCTACGGCATCCCGCTGTCCGACTGGTTCCCGTATGCGCTGGTGCGCACCTGGCACTTGCAGTCGGCTATTTTCTGGATTGCCACCGGCTTTTTGACCGCCGGCCTGTTTCTGGCGCCGGTCGTCAATGGCGGGAAGGACCCGAAATTCCAGGCGCTGGGCGTCAATGCGTTGTTTGTCGCGCTGTTTATCGTGGTCGGCGGCTCCTACGGCGGCAACTTCCTAGCCCTGACCCACGCCATGCCGGCGCACTTGAATTTCTGGTTCGGCCACCAGGGCTATGAATACCTAGATTTAGGCCGCTTCTGGCAGATTCTGCTGATGGTTGGCCTCCTGCTGTGGCTGTTCCTGATGCTGCGCTGCACGGTCGAAGCGTTCCGCAGCGGCGGCGACAAAAACCTGCTGGCTATTTTTGTGGCCTCCATGGTCGGCGTGGGCGTGTTCTATGCACCCGGCCTGTTCTACGGCGAGCACGATAGCCTGACCGTGATGGAATACTGGCGCTGGTGGGTGGTGCACCTATGGGTGGAAGGCTTCTTTGAAGTGTTTGCCACCGTGGCGCTGGCTTTCATTTTCTACAACCTGGGGCTGGTCAGCCGCACTTCGGCAACTGTGGCCTCGCTGGTCGCCGCCTCGCTGTTCATGGTCGGCGGCGTGCCGGGTACGTTCCACCACCTATATTTTTCCGGCACCTCAACGCCGATCATGGCCGTCGGCGCGTCGTTCTCCGCGCTGGAAGTTGTGCCGCTGATCCTGCTCGGCAAAGAAGCGCACGAGCATTGGTCTTACCAGCACGCCACGCCGTGGATGAAGCGCCTGCGCTGGCCGCTGATGTGCTTCGTCGCTGTGGCCTTCTGGAACATGCTCGGCGCCGGCGTCTTCGGCTTCCTGATTAACCCGCCGATTTCTTTGTTCTACCTGCAAGGCCTGAATACCACCGCCGTACATGCCCACGCCTCTCTGTTCGGCGTGTATGGCTTCCTGGCGCTGGGCTTCGTGCTGCTGGTGGCGCGCTACCTGAGGCCGGACTACGAGTTCAACGAAAGGCTGATGAGCAGCGGCTTCTGGCTGTTGAACCTCGGCCTGGCCGGAATGATCGCCGCCAGCCTGCTGCCGATCGGCGTGATCCAGATCCACGCCGCCATTACCGACGGTTTGTGGATGGCGCGCAGCGAAGCCTTTATGCAGCAGGAATCCTTAGTGCTCCTGCGCTGGATACGCACGCTGCCCGACCTGGTGTTTATCGCCGGCGGCTGCTGCATCGCCTGGCAGGCCACCTGGATGGTGTTCAGCAGGAACCGCGCCAGCGCGGCCTGATCGGGTACTTCCTCCGAAACTCGCGTGGATAGGGCATCTCCTCGGAGATTCCCTGCTTACAAGGGCTTGCGGGCAGCCTGAATCCCACTTGGACTTGAAAGGAAAACGATGAAACTGGCAGAAGCCTTGATCGAGCGCGCCGATTTGCATCGGCGCCTGGTGCAGCTTAAAAGCCGTTTATAGAAAAACGCCCAACACCAGGAAGGCGAAGCGCCAGCCGAAAAACCTGCTGACCTGCTGGCTGAGCACCGCTGCATGGCGAATACGCTGTAAAAGTTGGTGGCGCGGATCAATCTGACCGACAACCGCACCTGGCTGGAAAACGGCAGTGTTATGACCCATAGCCCGCGAGCAGGGTGATGCAGGCTTTGCCGTCTTTCAGCTCGTGGCTGATTTCGTAGAAGCGGTCGATGACGGCTTTGAGTTGGGCGTTCATGCCGAAGTAGTAGAGCGAGGCGGCAAAGACGACCACGTCGGCCTGTTGCAGGCGGGGCAGAACTTCGCGGTGGATGTGGTCGTCTGCCACGATGGTGCGCTCGGCGGCGTCGAGTTTGAGAAATTGGACTTTGTCGGCGTCCAGCCCTGCATCGAAGCGGTAGATGTCGTGGCCGTTCTCGCCCGCGCCTTTCATGAAGGCGTCGGCAAGTTGGTGGGAGGCGCCGTGCGGGTGTGGGCTGCCGGTAAGCATGAGGATATGTTTCATCTTTTTCTCCTTGTCCCCATCTCAGGAAATCATCTGAGTGTGTTGGCGCGCCGCCTGTTCAGCTGAATCCCTGGGGTGGCATTAATAAAAATACAAGTAAAGACGCAATGGTCTTACCGCGTCCAGACCTGTTTGGCGTCTTTGGTCTGCGGCGTGTTCTGCGCCATGATGCCGACCAAGCGGTGCGGTCGGTATGTCTCTTCAAGATAGACTAAATTTTCGGCG
>ERZ773073.308-NODE-308-length-27616-cov-8.041290_pt1 | contig 27616 bp, 19 predicted proteins | sample MGYA00580616_ERZ773073 | MGnify/ENA primary metagenome ERZ773073 (study PRJEB29015, sample SAMEA2737960) | human oral metagenome | biome: human oral; feature: human-associated habitat; material: dental | place: China | collected 2131 ...
GCGGTATTGTGTACATAAGCGCTATGCCATGGCAGGAAAGGGGATTTATGTTATATACCAACGAAGAACCTTTAGTACAAAGAACATGTATTAAAACTGCAAACTTACAACATGACAACTATCAGTCAAAAAAATTAGAAACACAGGCATTACCATCTCATTCTTTATTATCGAAAGCTGATGAGTCTAGCCGAAGTATTCCAGAGAAATTGAAATTACAGACCCTCGTCTGTGGTCATCAGGTCTTATCGTCCTTGTCGGACAAGAGTCTCGTGTCCATTTGTCAAAAGCCAAATATGAGGATTCAGACGGTAGGGTATCAACCGTGGTCCGTTGATGAGCTTCGTCATGATGCGGCACAAATCGAGCTCTGTCGCAGGTATCGACCGCTCATCTTGCACTATACGAATCGCATGGGAAACCGTGAGTTCCGCGAGGACGTAGAGAGCTATCTTTGGGCCATCCTCATAGAATCGATTTATAGCTTTGATTTGGAAGGGCCCGTACCGTTCCCAGGCTTTGTGAAAGCTGGCATCATGTACGGTTACATGAGGTACTGGAAGCGGGAGCGATTGCGTTATCGCCGTGAAATTCACATCCCAGATCGCACCACCGATGATGGAGAAGTCGCCTTTGGTATGGATATCTTCGCATCTGGCGAGAATGTGGCGGATATGGTGATGAGTGCCGACGAAGAGCATAGGCTGCGAGCTCGTCTAGTGTGGGCTTTAGGCAGACTATCTCCTGATCAACGGGACCTACTGCGCCGTGTCTATGGTGAGTGTCAAAGCTTGGTATCGGTTAGTGAAGAACTGAACTGTAGCCGCCAAGCCATCCAACGGCGTCACGAACGAGCTATTCGAAAGCTGCGTAGATATTTGAGTACGGACTTTGAAGACTTGCATATACATTAGTTATTATAATTTAATTTCTTATTTATATCCTATATATTGCATATTTCTTTTAATCTCGATTAACAAATATACATAAAATATGCAATTCTCAATCTAAATGAGAAAATAATGACACATCAAGGTATAGTTAACTTTTACAAGATCATAAAGTCTTTAATTATACGTAAATTTCTATAGTTTTGTATATATATTTACAAATTATACAGGCTGATATACAATTAAGTCAGCAGCAGATTAAAGCATGCTAATCTGCTTTCACAGAACACGTGTTCATTGTATTGTTGAAAGGAATGTTCCTGATCAGATTGGAGAGGATTCCATGGCAATAGATGATAAACCAACAGATTTGATGGCCGCTCGGCTATCTAAGGGAGAAGATTTGGATTTGATCTACACGAATCCAAAGAATCACATTGTTTGTTTTATTCCTACCTATCAACCTAGTGGTGGGGACAGTACGAAGTGTTATTTTGTGGATGGACGCGAAGAAATGGTCCATTTGCCGATGCGAACGATTACGCGAGAGCTGGCGATGCAGGAAGGGCTGAGACCCAATTACATCATGACCAGCGATGGTCGACGCAGCAGCTATACCGCGCCTAAGACCTATGGTCCGCATCTAACCTTTGCGCATATTAAATGTCGCCGCCCTATCGGCAAGGACGTGGTGTACGGCCTCTTTAACGTGGCTATACCCTATGAATATATCGTTACGGAAGGTCCGGAACCGGATACGAGCTATATTCATGTGGCGGACTTTGCACCGATCTTGGTGTACCAATCCCCGCGTCATGTCAAACACAAACTGAATGAAGCGATGCTAGAACACTGCAACTACGTGCGAAAAATGCTAGCCCGCATCAAACTCAGCCAAAACCCTCAAGTCGTGGCCGAACTATTTATCGCCTGGAGAGACCTAACGAGATAACTCGTTGGACGGTGAAAGTAGAAATAGGAGGGTGGAGAGATTGGAAAGGAGGTTATATACAAGGTGCTATAAGAAATATAGTTGAAATAAAGTGCTTATAAATATATTCAATACAATAGTTTAATAAAACCACCTCTATTAAAGAGGTGGTTTTTTTTGATGTTCATTTTACAATTTATCTCATATAAATAGTTTTATTTATCAGGGGATTATTTCTAATTATGAAGATAAGATGATAAAATATATATAACAATATATGAGTGTATGTTAAAAATAGTATTGTGTGAGTTTATATTAAATATAGAGAGAAATATGTTTTATCTGTTTAGTTAGGTAGTATATGAGTAAGAGGAGAATAGTGTGATTACAATTGCGTTAGATGAAAATGGGGATTTTGAAGGTTTTAAGGGAGCTGGGAATAAGGAACCTATCTTTATAGCAGGCATTATATATGATGACAAAGGTCATGATAATGATACATGGAATGAAAAGCAGCGACTAGATGATTATTTTCGGGCCGTGGCAAAAACGGTTGAATGTAAGTATCCAGAGGATTTACATACTAATGAACAAAATACCAATGGATATAATGTAAAATTAATGAAAACAGAGTTGCAAGAAACCTTGCCAGAATTCTTTCAACAATGTACTTATAAAGGCGTGCCTATTGGTAAATATAAGAGAAATGGTCAATATCGTATTGTTATGATGCTTAAGAGCGGAACAGGCAAGACCATCTTGAATCATAAGTCTACTAGTATGCTTGTTAATGATGAATATGCTAGTAATTTATATATGAATATGGCTTATTCGACGGTATCACGCCTCGTTTTTCATAATCCGTTTGATTTGCATGTATCCAAAGTTAAATTTGATTTAGCCACACGTTTGGTTCCGGTGAAAGCTAGCGATAAGGAGCTTTGTAAGAAATATATTAATTTAGGCTATAAAGATTTTGATTTCAAAAATAGTACACCAGAAGCAAATAAAAATAACGATACACGCTTTTTCCAAGTAGCAAATGACTATAATTACCGTGCTGCTTTAGATCGTAAACTATTAGAAACCAATCGTTTGGATTTAGAGATTGAGGATTTCTCAGTACGTTCTATTTATTACAATGCTAATGAATCTGAATCTACACGATATGCTTTTCTCTATTTAGCAGATACGATTTGTGCAATTTTAAATCATAATAAAACTGGTGATAATCCTTTAGCTTGGCATCAATCGTTTGTTGAACAGGCTACTCGACTTAATGGCTCTAGTCAAAATCTTATCTTTACATATGACGATATTGATATGGCTTATGAAAAAGCTGTTATGGCATATCAACAAAAAGACTATTTTAAAGTACTATCTATACTTTTTGAAACAAAACAAAGTCGTAGTGATTTTAAAGACTATTATTGGGAGCAATGGTTCCCGAAAATCGAGCAATGGATTTCAGAGGCCGCAGATGTTGAAGCGATAGAGGAATCTGTTCGCCAGTTTGCCAAGTATGCGAATTCTAACCTGTTGAAACAGGATGAGTTGGTGTATTTATATAACCATTTAGAACCGTTAGTAGCGAATCTAGAAAAATCTGAAGCTAGTAAATATGCATTTTATGATGCAGGGATTACAGCATATAACCATATTGGAGACAGCTTAATGGCTGAAGGATGCTTTGAAATTGCGAAAGGATTTGCTAAATATTGTCATGTAGAGGACTATTTGCTAACGCTCAAACGCCGAGTGGTTATGCTTAATGATCAATATCGTTATGAAGAGGCCCTTTCATTAGCTAAAGAAATTCTCGAGTACGAAGATGAATTGGCATCCTTACGTCAATTATTAGTTGAGTCTGATGATATAGTTAGCATTAGTAAAGGCCGTGCATTAAGCCAGTGCGGTCAAGTGTATGCTTATTTACAAGATACTCACGCTGAGGAGTATTTTGAACAAGCATTGGCTCAATTTGATAAAAAATCAATCGATTATAATATCACACTATCTTATTTGCTTCACCACTATATTGATATGGGTAACCGTGAAGGTTATGAAAAATATGCGGTCCTGTATTTTGGTGGGAACGATAATGTGTGGGAGCAATTTAGCTATTTGAAGGATATGACAGAAGCGGATCAAAAGTTGCAATCCTTTAAATTTGCTTTCTATGTGTATATAAAAGCATTATATATATTCTATGTAGATGAGTTGAACTCAGAAAAACGCCGTAATCTATTAAGCTGGGCACAAAATTTACATAAAGGGAATAAATCTGAACATGTAAATGGGCACCCATGGGAAATTATATATAAATACTTTGCACTATTAGCTGTTAAGTTCAATAAACATGAATTGGCTGAAGAGTTTATACAACTAACTCAAACTATCGTTCAAGAACGAGCAGCAGCTATTGATAATATTATCTATGGTGGGTTAATAGAATACTATAGTGTGGTTGAGAACGAAGCATTGGCTATGGATAATAAAAATAAGTTTACCAGTCAACCACTTAAAGAGTCATACGAGACGTTGTTAGTCTATATGTATATATAAAATTTTAAATATGTAATAAAAGGGTCATAAAAAATGAAATCAGAATCCTGTATTTTTTGTAACTCAAAAGATAATCTAACAAATGAACATATAATTCCAGAGACTATATCTAAAAAAAATAATCACTTAGTTATCCCTTTTGTGTGCAAAGATTGTAATAATAAATTAGGTGCTTATGTAGATGGCCCATTTATTAATGATATAATGATAAATTTACATAGAATTCTATATGACCTGAAGGGGAAAAAGAATAGAATTCCTCCTATAAAATTTAAGTCGAATAGTAACAGCATTATTCTAAAATACGATTTAAGCATAATAGAGAATGGAAAAAATTCAGAATCAAAATATAGGGAAGCTAATAGTAAAAGAAAAGCAAGTTTTATTAAAGCGTATATTAGTAACGCAAATAAGGGCATAAGGTTGCTTGTAGAACCTATGACTGAGATTTTAGTTGATTATAAGATCGACAGTGAGAGGTTTAAGCTGTTTGCTTTAAAGGTTGCTTACGAGGTAGTTTTAAAAAATTTAGGTGAGCATATTGATAAGAACGAGAAGATATTTATTAAGATTCAAAATATTTTGATGCAAGCGATAGGAGGAGAGTTTAACGAGAAAATCCCCGAGCTTAAAGTAGTAGGTCCTTTATTTAACGAGTTCTCTTGTTTGGTTGGGTTAAGTGATTTATTACAAAAGCATATTGTATATACAGTTATTACAAAAAATAGGCAAGTTATAGTAAATATATGTCTATTTGGTCTAAAGGCATTGGCATTCTCTATAATTGCGCTAGAACATTATAAGGGAGTAAATGGTGAATATATTGACTTAGTTAGTTATGGAGATAGTCCATTGCCGTAGGGTTTCTAAGAATTGGTAATAATTAGTAGTATTGTGGGGAGGGTTTTATGGAAAGAAATCAATGGTTAATTGATTTATATGAAGATGAATCTCTTTGGATTGACGAGAATACTATCTGTTTACCGCCAATAATAAAAGACGAATATGTTCAATTAAAACGTCTGTTTAAGGATGGCAAAACGATAGGTGCTATTTTTGAGCTGAAAGATATATTAGAGTTATCTATTAAGCTACCTGTTATTTTTTTTATGGCTACCACATTACAAAATGGAAAGGTGGCTAGTGAATATTCGGATCCATTTAAAATTTTATTATCTGGTCCTTTATCAACAGGTCATTGGTTAATGATTGCAAAAAAATTATATAAAATGACTGAATCAAATTTAATTTTTGATAGTTTATTAAAGTCTATAATTGATGATTTTTCTACTAATAACATTAAAAATGGATCATTTAATATTGCAGAATGGAGAAATCGTAGAATCGGTCATGGTGCGTTCACAGAACATTTTGATGAAAAGTTTAAAGAAGAAGTAAAGGCACTTTTAAAGCTTTTAAAACGACATCTTCATGATAACAGTGATTTATTTGATAAAATACATATATCTCTTGATACTAAGGATGCTTTAATAGATATAAAAAATAGTGAAAAACTTCCTGATGAAGGCGAAATTTTTATTAATATGGGAGAGGGTATTATATCGCTTAATCCATTTATAATAAGATTAAATGGGAAGTTTTTTATTTATGATTCTTTTATTGGTAATGGTAAGGTGGGCTATTTAGACTATCAAAGTGCAGATAAAATAAAATTATTGGTTAAAGAGATAAATAATATTCATGCTGACTTATGCCATATAGAAAAAGTTGATATAAAAGGTAGTAGATCTGATTTGATTTTTGAGGAAGATGAGTATAACTATTTATCCTCTAATATTAAAGACTTAGTGAAACCAACATATTTATTAGACAAAGTTAAATATTGGATTGAGCATTATGCTAAAGGTGTTTTTTGTTTGCGAATGGATGCAGGAATGGGGAAAAGTACTTTTGTAAAAATGCTAGATCCCTTATTAAAAGAGCAATTAAAGACTAGTCCAATTAAACTGCCTGATGTCAGTGTGCGTTGTTTTTATATTAACAACTCATATTCTTCAGAACTTACATTTTTTAAAGATAGTATAAAACGTGTTTTTCTTCAAACTGATAATGGAAGAGTTTTAAGGGGACATGATACTTCTTTTACAAATAAAAAAGAATTTGCTGAATTTTTGAATTATTTTGGGCGAGAGTATGAGGCGCTTAGTATCGCAGGGCATGATCTTGGAAGTAAGGTTCTATTGTTTGTAGATGCTATAGATGAATCATTTCAAGAAGGTAGGTCTGATATTTTAGATATTATACCTTCTCCAGATATGTTGAGTGATAATATTTATATCATTATTACATCAAGATCTAATAAAAATCTTGATTATTTGATAAGAAAAAATCTTGATAATGTAGTATTTTCTGATATATATATAGTTGAAGCAGATGATTGTAATAATAGAAAGTTAATTAATCAGTATATGCAGCAATATTTGTCTTATATACATATTAATAATAAGGATTATATGGAATCTGCACTAGGGAATACCTTCCTTGAAGCGAATATAATTAAATATATTCCTGACGAGTTAAAACGTTATATTGTGCTTTCAGAGGATGATTTGTTTAGACTGTTTTTTGATAAGATTGGCTTTTTCTATTCAGAGAAATATTATATAAAAATCAAAAATATATTAGCGTTATTAGCGTTAAGTGAGATTCCTCTTTCTGTTAGTCAAATTTTAGATGCTCTTGATAATAGTATCGAACATTTTCAACTGTTATGTATTATAAATGATCTATCACCAGTTCTAATTAAACATACATCTGGTGAATCTGTAAAATATACTATTAATCATCTACAGATTAAAAAATTTATCATAACTCATTTTTCTTATGAAATAGAAATTTTATTAATGAATTTTCTTAATCAGATAATTGATAAGTATGTAGAAAAAGCAAATCTTAATACTTTTGATTTTATTAGATTTTTATTAGTGTTTAAATATATGAAGTACTTAAACCCTGATTGTTATTATGGTGAAATGCATCGATATGAATTTTATGGAGAGTTAATACCATATTTTGTTGAGCAAAAATCACTTTTTGAAAATAAATTCACTAATGATTATCTATACTATATTTATATAGAAATTGGTTTAGCTATTTTTAACTCTTTTGATTTTGGTGCTGGATTTAGCTCTACATATGGATATAAATGTAAATATGGTGAAAGTTGGGGCTGGATTATGCCTATAGCTTTGGGTATAGTAGCATCTGGACTATATTATTTGGGAGAACACAAATTAGCATATCGTATGATTGAAATCGGAGCTACTATTTTTAATAGTAAAACTGATAATACTGCTAATTTGGCAGAACCGTTATTTATAGAACTTTTTAAAAATATAGAGGGATTAAGTTCACATTATCATGTGCTTACTGAAGAGTATCTTAAGAGGTTAGGGGATATAAATCTTAATAATAATGATGCTGAGGACGATTTAGTTGATTTTCTGGGGTTAAACTACTTTAGGGTTTCACCACATTCCTTATTTGAAGGCCCACGTGAATGCTTTTTATCTATTTTAGATAGCTTTATTGAATTTTTAGGTGAAAAGAAGCCGGAAGATGTAGACAATATAAGTATACGAAGTTTATTGATAGTGTTAAAGGCAATTGCTACTAATCATTATGATAGTGAACTTTTAGATGATGGGGATTCATATGAGAGTTTTGATGAGCTATTAAAAGCTATCTCTTATAAAGAGTTTTTGAATCTATTTTTAAGCCAATTTAATGAAGATGAAGAGCTTAATGACTATAACGTCCGTTTAATAGATTGTTGTATTAGTAATAGTAAAAACAATAGTTTTTCTATCTATGAAAAAGATTGTATACGGCGTTGTATAGATTCACTTGTTGATCCAGATCCATTTGGTCGTAGTCCTCTATTTGGTCATAATCGGCCTAGCTTTGTGAAACTATTTAAGGATTCTAAAGCTGACTGTATGAACTATAGCTTCATATTTCCTGTTGATATTGGTCTGCTTAGAATATATTTAAGTGAACTTTATCATGTTTTGAAATCAAAGATATTTTATAGTAAAAAAGGGTATTTTCCAATTTGCAAGAGTTATATTTATTCTACACCATTATTTTTATCTTTAGGTGGAACTAGTCCTAGCTTTGATAAATTAAATAAGTTAGTAGTTCCAGAACTTTCTGATTTTTATAATAATGTAATTAAAATGAGTGAATTTGATGAAAACTGGTTGATGCTTAGAGCAATGAGCACCTTATCTAGTAATACTATTTTGAAACTAAGGTTTTTATGTGATAATGTCGGAAAGAGTGTTTATAAGGAGAATTATAATGAGAAAACTTGTTATGGTGATATTCAACGATTTAGATTAAAAGAAGATGTCTTTAAAATGTGGAGGTATAGTACTATACATAGCTCTCACATTCATAATGTTTTCAAGGTTATTTTGAATGAGTTTCAAAATTTTTATAAAAAAATATACAATAAAAAAATTAGTAGTTATGAGGAACTTTTAGTTGTTTTAGATGAAGGAAGCTCTAAAGCATCATTACTTAAAGATAGACTTGTTGAGCTTAATAAATTGTATAGAAAGTTTAGGCAAGATAAAAGAAATATTATGTTTTTTGTTAAACGATTACAAGAAATTCTATTTGAACAAAAATTAATTTTTTTAATAAATGAATATTTTTCTATTACTTTAAAAGCCCAAAATATAAAATCTATAATTATAAGTAATGACTTTAATGTTGATAACTATGAGAATACATTTATTTTGAATATGACCTACGGTGAAAAAATTGAATTAGAGAATAAGCGTAATTAAAAAAATAGAGCCTGCCACTTCTTTAGTGCTTAGCAAGGCTCTATTTTTATGGATGATTGAGGTGATGAACTTAAAAAGATATAGTTAAAAATATTATGTAATAATTATTTTTGTAATAATGAAATAGCTTGTTTATAAATAGCTTTAAGGTGATTTTTTAAAGATGTAGGTTTTTGGATACGAATTGCGGTGCCTAAGGACAAGAGAATACATATTATATCTTTTTCTTGAAATGGCAGGTATTCTACGCTGAGTGTAAATGTATTTGGCTCTGTTTCAGAACCTACAATTTCATAGTTACAGAACGCGTTAAAGCATCGATCGATAGCATTATTCAAATCATAAATAGTAAAGACCACTGTTTGGCGGTTTGTTTCTTGATACTCCTTGTATAAGGTATTTGTATCAATCTCTATAGGTGCTTTACCGACAGTTACTATTGGTAATGTATCTAGTGAGTAGTAATGGAAAGTTTTGTCTGCTGCATGGTAGCCGATAAGTGAGAATCCATTTGTTGACGTATTGTATTCTAACTTACACGGAATAATTGTAATTACTCCTTCAGGCGTATCCCAAGCTAGGGTTGTATGCTCTATCATTGCTTGTGTACATAGCCAATGCTTTGTATAACTTTCAGCGGTTCTATCGACAGTAAGACTTTTATTAGCCCATGCATTTGCTGGTAAAGTTGTAGGAACTTCTGCAAGCGTTTGTTCTAAATGTTGCTGCATATCGATAGGCAACATCCAGTTGATGCGGTTATCCTTTAGTAAATCCTTGAGGAACATGCGTTCTGCAGTGGTTAATACTAAATCTGGTAAATGTGAGAATAAAGGTTGTATGCCTTGATCGGATGAAATGACTAAATACTTTGGCAAGGTTTGCTCGTACTGGTCATTTTCCTCAACGGGTGCATAGCTATCTAATAGTGGTCTATGCTTTATGATGTATTGCAAATCATCTAATGTGTATGAAACACCGTTAATTAGATCTTGCTGTATACGGTATTGCGTATTGAAGGTAATTGCGGTCATCTCGTTTAGTAGAGGTGATACTGCACCATTTTCTGAATCGGTAGGCTCTGATGAAAGTAGATTCCAAGTAGGATGCATCTTCTTAGTATAGCTACTTGGCTCAGACACTGTTTCATGTTGTGTATGATGTAAATTATCATTAAAACGTGTTCGGATACTTTCAGGAATACTATGCAGAATTTGGATATATGGTAAGAATGTACGCAATACAGGTAATAGAACTTGACCATCCTGCACCTGTAACTCTACATCTATATACTGCGAAGTATCTTGCTCAACAATCATCGTCACATGTCGGAGTGTATTGTTAAAATCATCCCATACGGGCTCGTATTGAGGTAATTTATAAAAGCGCACGTGTAGTGTTGTTTTATATTTAGTGTCCTTTTGTAGTATTTGATTTGCCTTTGTGAAAGCACCTTTTGTAACAATAGTATTGATTGAATCAATGCGAAAGGTGACAAGCGTTTGTTTATGATACGCGATTAGATAATCTCGATTGCCAATGTAATCTGATTCAATTCGAACTGGTTGAACGAGGATCTTTGGACGACGTTTATTATAAAAGCTAAGCTCGAGCATTCTATCATCTTGTAATGCTTGGGCAATAGTATAGAGCAAGCTTTCATCAATCACATGAAGCGGATTGTTATAGGTAAATAAATACTGGGATTCGTAAGCTTGTGTAGTTGGCTGTTCGAGCTCATCTAATAGAGATGTATTAGTATGTAATGGCTGAGTTTTCTTTAATAACGTATTACCTGCTGTACTAAAGAGCGATATATTTTTATATACAAATATGGCTCTAGATAATAACTCAAGCTGCTGATCTGTTAGATTTTCGATACCTGATGGCATTAGCCGATATATATAGGTATTCCGTTCAGAAATTTCATCAATTATACCGATTGTTACTAGCCTTTTAATGAGGCGGCTTATCATCTGCTTTTCGATGATATCTGGCAACGATTTATTAGTGTGTTGGTATTTTTCTGCTAAAAAATCCTGATATACTGAAAGTATATGAGGCTGGTCGTTGATAGCCTCGTATATGTCTGTAATAGAAGCAGTTTTGAGTTCGCTAATTGTGTCGATAATGGCTAAAATAAGAATGATTGTCTCAGGTTTCATCGCATAGAGAGAATATAAGGAAGACAGGTAATTGTGTCCCCAGTAAAAGTCTTGTTTAGTGATAGTGTGTACATGCATTCGACCAATTTGGGTATCTCGAATTTTAGAACCCATATTAAAATAGGCGAGGCGCTTGAGATAATCATCATGTAAACTTTTCTTTATGCCTCGCTTGAAAGCTGTATTTCTTGTATGCAAACCCATGGCCAAGCTACGAAAAAACAAGCGTGTTTTGGTAAAGTTCTTTAGATAATTCGTTACACTTGGCATAGATCCTCCTGGCATGAAAATGAATGTTTTGTGAATATTATACCAAACTTTAAAAAACAGATATAGAAATATATCTGTCCTTTATTGCGTATATGTATAAATGAGTACTAACATTGTGTAATATACATAACTTTATATAGTCTATAAATTATGAAAAATATTTCATAAAAAACATGTTTTTAGTGATTTTCTTTATTGAATCTGGTATTATTTAGATGAATAAATGATGAAGTTTAATAGTAGCTTAAATAGAAGAAGTGAAGATAATATGCTTTTTACTATTAATTGAAGAAGTCATCTATAGCTTTTTAGGAGGAAATATGAATTCTAAGATTTTCCCTAATTTTATAAGGTTACTAACGGTAATTAGTATTATTTCATCAATAGGAATTCCTATTTATACATACTTTACAGGCAGAATTGTAGGAATTCATTATGGGATGATACTCTTAATAACTACATTGTTAGGGATTTTATCGACTTATTTTTCTCAGCGTAATGTAACCCACATTGTATTAGAATGGTTTATTCGATATAGGGGAATAATGACGGCTTTTATTATCGGCGTTATCTTTATAGCTGGTATTTTAGCAGTTAATAATTTTATTTCTTATGATTTCATTATCCTAAGTATTACTATTCTCATATTTACAATTAGCATATTTTTCTCTAATGATATTACGAAGAGAAAATCACAATTTCTCACGATGGGGGCTGCCTTATTAATTGCTTGTTTAGTATGGACGCTCTTTAGTTATATGTCATATTATAGTGGCGTTAGATCTGCATTATATCAAAATCAAATGTTATTATTTCATTCTGTTAAAGCTGTTATAACTAGCGATTTATCAGAAGAAATAAAACTTGAAAAGATAAATGATATTGCTAAATCTACAGCCGGTGAGTTTACCATTGAAAAAGATGGAAAGGAAATCTTGAAAAAGAAAAGTGATAGAACGCCCAAAGTTTACTTATTAGAGTCTATTCAATCGAAGTTTGATTCTAATGAATATCGAGTATTTTCCTATAATGGATCAAAATATAAGTTAGATTTTAAGTATGCTAATAAGCCTTACTATAGTTGGGGCATTATTAGAGCCATGACATTTTCTACTTTTCCTGATTTACTATATGGTTATTCTTTACAGGCTGATGTATATTTTAAAAATCAAAATTATGCTAGGAGTTCTTATTTTTGGGGCGTGTTCTGGGTTTTCTATTTAATGGGCTTGATGTGGCAGTATTATCGAGATAGTCAAGAGGCGCAAAAAAAGGAACTAATAAAATTAAGCCAAGAAAGAAAAGATGCTTTGGATAAACTTCAAGTTGCTTATAGTGCATATGATCATATGCATGACGAATTTGATAAAGTATCGTTAAGAGATACACGACAGCAATTACAACAACTCAATTTATCATGGAGTGAAATTGTTGAAAATGTATTAGCTGATAGTCGACATACATTAAAGAATAAGTTACAAGATCAACCTTTATTGAGTTTGGATGAAATGAATAGATTAGATGATTCTATGCAATTATTCGAGCAATTGATTGAGAGGGGAATAAATGTTAGATTAGCTGAATTTAGGGATACTATTTTAGTTCATCAAAAAGAACTATTTAAAACTATAGATTATAAAACTAGTCTAAAAAATATTACAGAAATTGTTGATTGTATTAATCATAATATTCCAAAGAACTATTATGATAAAGAGCGTAGTGGAATTAATTTCATAGTAAATGACTATATAAATGCTCAGGATTATAAATTAGTTTGTGAAGTTAATCTTAATCGAGTAGCGAGTATTGTAGAGAATCTTCTTAAAAATGCCAGTAATGCATTGTCATATAGAGATTTAGATGCTGAAGTTCTTAATGATCAAATAGTTCTCACATACTCAATTAGAGAAGTTGATTCCAGGCTTTTCTTTTCTGTTAGAGTTCAAGATAATGCTGGTGGATTCCCATTGCATATACTTGGAAAAATCTATAAAGAACCAGTGGAAAGTTCTGATAAGACCCAAAAGAGAATGGGGAAAGGGTCACAATATGTTAAATTTTTTGCTGACCGAATGAATGCAATAATTTATGTTAATAATATTATTAATGATAAGGGTGAAAAAGGTGCAGAAGTTGAACTTTTAGTACCTATTGCAGAAGAGGAGTGAATGGTATCATGAATAGTTTGACTATTTGTATTGTAGATGATGAGGACATTATACATAATAGTTTATCATCATTTATTAAACGTAATTTTTTTAATGTAGAAATTACATCATTTTATTCTGCTACTGTTTTTATTAGAGCTTTAAAAAAGAATGCAGAAATAGGTAATTTAATTATTCTGGATCATCATTTTGATACAGGAATATCTGGATCAGAGGCTGTAGCAGAAGTTAGAAGAATTAACTCTAATATACCAATCATCTTTTTAACAGGGGCTAGTGATGATTCTGACATAACTTATAAGAGTGATGTAAATATCCATTTTAAAGCTAAGCCTATTTCTGAAATAGAATTAAAACGTACTATTAATGAATGTATTGAGTTGAATACAACGGTTAATGGTTTGCATGATAAAGTAAATTTTTTAGAGTTAGAAGTATTATCTTTAGCAAAGCAAGTTGAACAAACTAAAGAGTGGGCTTATGAAGCTTTACAAAGTTTAGGGATTGGGAAAGAAAGTAATATTAGTGATCCAAAGGAATGGATAGAATTCCAAAATAAAACACTTAAATATATTGAAGCTGTAGAAAATCAAGAAACTCAGGGAAATACTGGCAAGGCAAATATTTTTAATAAAATAATTGAATTGTTTAGACGCCGTTACAGATGTTTTGATGAGCAATCAATTAAATTCCTTGCGACAGGGGAGTTCCTTTTTGAGAGCCATAAAGATGATACAGATATTGATTTTTCCCCTATGCTTATTGCTTATTCTAAGTGTTTTGAAAGTGTGTTGACTGTATTTTTAAGAGCTAAAGGTTTACTTTTGGACGAAGAAACTACAACTTTAGGGTCTTGTATTTATGTGATAAGTAAGAATATAACTTCTCTAGGTGTTTCATCATCAGATTTTTCTAAGTGGTATAAACGTATGCAAGCTTTTCTTCAGCTACGTAATAAGGCTGCCCATCCTAGTGGTATTTCAAAGGATGACTTTGAGAGAGCAAAAGCTTATCTATTTGATTTAAAAACAATAAATAAACAGGAGTATTTATTAGATTTTCTTCAATATTCCTTGTAATATAAAAATAGTCGCCTTTTTAGGCGGCTTTTTTTGTTCCTAGTTTTTTTGATTATCTCTATTTTTGTTTAATCCGTATAATGAACACACAAGTTAAACCTGAGGGGTTGAAACATCAAGTAGCATGATAGTTCTCCTTTTAAAAATAAATTTTCCCCTCTCTACACACATAAATCTCCTTTGTTTGGAGACCGTCCTTGACGGTTTGAAATTGAGTGATGGGCACTCCACAGGTTTAACAATAATTATGTAGTTTTTATAAATGGAGGTTCATATGGAACAGTTAATTAGACGTTTTACTTTATCTAGCAATGAATATTTATCTCGTGATTGTGTTGGTTATTATCGTGACTTGTATTTGCGCTTTCGTGAGCCAGGAAATCCTGATTTTCTTAATACCTTAAAAAATACATTGAACAACTATTGTCCTAGGGTCCTAAAATCTGCCCGTCAGGAAGTGTATGATAGAGTAAAAAGGGATATACCCGATATCATGAAGGCTGAAAAGCTTGAGGAGGCGGTTGTTGCCGTTGTACCTAGATCTAAAGCCCTTATGTCACCTAACCAGTTGGGCTTCCGTGATGCGGTGCAAGAGTGTGTCAGAATGTTACAGGCCAACGGATACTCAGGTATCACAGATGGCATCAGTTGTATTATGCGACATACAAATACGAAGACAACACATATTCATAAAAATTTGCCAGGCTTTGATAATTGTGGTAGCGAGCCCTATGTGGGGATTACAAATGACACTTGCCATATCAATGCCGATGTAGTTCGAGACAAAACGGTTATTTTAATTGATGATATTTATACAAAAACAGTGAACGTTGATGAGGATTGTATTCAGGCATTATATGATGCGGGCGCAGCTCGTGTTGTATTCTATGCTGTGGCATACACCTACCGTCGTTCTTCTTATAGAAAAGGGGCATAATATGAACATTTCACCGATAGCTTTAAAAATCTGGGCTGTCCATAATACGACGAGTCGCATTACAACGAGAAAGAGCTTTCATGATAACTGGAAAACAGAGGATGAGTTCCTCGCCATGATGAGCGATATTCCAAACATCGATGATGTAGTGCATGACCTATCCGTTGCGGTAGATGACATGGACTGGATGGACGGCGCGGTATGCTGCTTTGATGCGGATTTTCCAGTTATTAATGAAAGTGCCCCTAAAGGGGATCGCCCGTATCTCTTGTTTTATAAGGGTGACTTGTCTTTGTTGAGTGATTTGAATCGGAATGTGGCTGTTATTGGTTATACAACGCCGAACGAGGATATCATTGCTCGTGAAAGCAAGATTGTTGAGCATTTAGTGCGTCACGGACAACATATCGTAAGTGGACTAGCAAAAGGGTGTGATGCTATTGGACATAAGGTTTGTATGGAGCATGAGGGAAAAACAATTGCCATCTTGCCATCACCATTAAATGCTATTTCACCGGCAGACCATCGGGATATGGCCCATCAAATTATCGAAAAAAGTGGTCTTGTTATTTCTGAATACTACAATGGGCCACGTAGTCGTAATGAAGCGATTAATCGTTATGTAGAGAGAGATCGGTTGCAAGCGTTATTTGCCAAGGCTGTAGTGCTCATCGCAAGCTATGAAGGCCGTGATGGAGATAGTGGGGCCCGTCATGCCATGGGAAAAGCACACTCCTATGGACATCTAGCCTGTGCTATGTATGATGAAACGACAGATAGCGAAGTGTTAGAGATGAAACTGAACCGTAGCCTACTTTCACAGCAAAAAGCAAAACAATTAGTGACGAATCCAAGTGAGGTAGGTGCTGCGGGGTTTACATCGGTAACGGTGGATGACCTAGTAAGCCTTGTAAATCCAGCTCTAGAGGCACAGCAAAAACTATTTTGATATGTATATGACTAAAGGGGGTTCTCATGTTTCATATTGTAGATGTAGATAATATATTGGTATTTACCGACGAATTAAATACAGCTGGCTATGTACACGCTTTGGCATGTATGGCACTAGAACCCCGTAAGGTCGTGCCACGTATTACTCGTGAAATCGTACAGGAATGGTATTCACAGCTGTCAGAGTATGACTTAGTTCATATCGCTACCCTAAAACAAGCATATGTAGAAAGCCACTTAGATATGTCTCAGTTGAATTCCTCTGTAGCTCGTGTGCTCAGCACATATGGTAGTGAGCGATGTGCCTTATGGACAGCGGCTAATCCTGAACGGATACGCATGTTGCTAAGACACCATATGGTCACTGATTATAGAGCGATACGCTTTAGCAATAAAACAGAGAATGATATATCCCATGCGGTGCAAGATTTCTGTGTGCTCTTTGACTGTGAACCAGAGGAACTATGCTTTCACGAAGATAATCCTGAGGTTATTAACCACCTACGAAAGCTAGGTATGACCGTAATGGCTGTTGAAGTGAAAGTGGAAACAGTTGCATAGGGTATTAAATAGAGAAATAAGATTTAATGTAATAATTGAGCAAATAGCTGTTATATGTTAAACCGTTTGAATAAAGAGAGTTTGTTATTATGTAGTGTTATGCATAGGGAGGATTTATGAGATTTTTAACCTTAAGTACAACAGGTATATTTAATGCTATTCGACCATCGTTGTTTCCACCTATAGAAGGAAAAGAAACAATGACATTTTTGCTTGCTTTGGAGTACAATGTCCCCATTATCCCCTTTTTGGAGGATGATGCAGAGGAGGTGGCGGCAGCTCGTGAGGACCTTGAGTTGGAGCGGCAACGTATTCGAGCTTATGTAAAGGCACTTTGCAATGATTTTGGAAAACCTATTGAGGAACTACGAACAGAGATTATTAATTGTTTGCCAGAGTTTATCAAGCATGGTACCTATGATGGTGAACCATTATTATCCAAACCGCGTAAAGGGTCGTATAGGGTGTATCCTATGTATAAAAGCTACAGAGGTCGTAAGATGCTGTTCCAAAAGCATAGATCACCTAAGGACGAGGTTCAATATATACATGACCATATGCTTCGATATTTTCTAAATAGATTCTTTTCAACAGATGGAATTTGTGGCTGTATGACGGGCGTGGATCATATTGATACGCCTTTATCCGTTACAACTGTGCAACAAATATTGGAGGATGTTGAGCGTGCTTCCATGCCTGATTCCGTGTCTGTTTCATCTATTCCTAATACGTATACAATGAACGAGCCTACATTAGTTAATTCGGAGTTTTTATTAATCGCTGATGCATTAGGTGCTTATATGGTACAAAATATGGAAGGAACTACCGAAAGTGAGCAGTTAGCGAATTTAACTGAGGATTCGTTCTTCTCTGATATTTGTGAAAGCTTGTATAAGCATTTTATTTTTATTAGTGAATGCTCTAAAATAGCTGTTTATGATGAGTGGAATATTTGGGTAGATAAATTGTTAGACATCTATTCAAGAAATCAATATTCACAGCTACAACGTTTGTTACAGGATGAGGTGCCATCCTATAACGATGGAGTTATAGGGTATGTAAAGAATTATCATATTGGACCTTTGCTCGATAAGCTTGTAAATGATCTTACAAGAGACAGGTTGAATATTCCATTGTATCCGAAACCCGACCAACGTCAATCATACCTTGATTTTATTCTGCGTTATGGAAATTCATTACAGTCAACTATTGAAAGTATATGTGAACAAGGTGGCGATGGCCGCGATATCTATAAGTACCAGGATTTAGCCAATGTTCTGACATTAGATGCACGCCTATGTTGTACGTTTTACTGTATGATTGACGCATGTTGTGTGGCTCTTAATAAATATATGTATGCCGCTATCATACCCATTGTGGATAAATTAGATGAAAAGTTAGCTAAGGTTCAAATCTCGACTACCGATACGTGGCAAGTTGAGTATGTGGTTAAACTATCACGCATATCCCAGTGGTATCGTGCATTGGCCTATGCTTTCACTGGCAATGAAAATGCAGATACAATATTTAAAGATTTAATGGATATGCAGAAAAGAGATCCTGTCAAACATAGCCAATATCTAGACCCTATTCTTATGGGTGGCGTAAATCCTGAACATGCTTTTAGTATAGATAGTTTACGGTATGCACTATTGCAATATTATGTGGAAACAAAGAATAGAATCGGCTATGAGCATTATATAAAAGAGATGTATCCATCGGTATTTGATTTAGAATTTGACTATTACGCACAAATGCATGCTCTATTAGACCTTAGCGAAGATGGGGTTCATGCCAACTATTCCAACAAGGATTTTTATCTATGGTTGAAAGTACTCTGTACGTTCCACTTAGACCATATTGATAAAGAACTTTGGAATGAAATGGCTAGCCTATGGGAGAAACCAGATAAAATATCCTATTTGTTTGGCGTAGATTATTATGCATTATGTACTAAATATATGGTCAAGCTTGCCATGCGTTTTGGAGATACTCAACGAGCAGAACGGTATAAGCGAGAGATAGCTGCTGCTATTACTGAAGTCGTATGCGAAATTGATGATGCATCTAGTGATTATAAATGGTCTTTATTCGAGTACTATATAATGGCTCAAATTAATGAAACCTTGGGTTATCTAGACTTAGCTAAAGAAGAATACCATAAAGCGTATAATCTAGCTATGTTCTCTAAAGCATGCTGGCAACAATATGAATCCGATAACGGTGGAATTTGGAAAAGTGATGAAGACTCTAACTTTGGAGGTCCAGAACTGAAACTTAAAGACTGGATTAAAGATAATACCGTAACATGTGACACCATAGATGAATATAAAGAAAACTTGAGCAAGTATATGACTTATATATTTGATTAGTAATGTATATGTTATATTCAACTAATATTTGCCAGATATTTGACTAATAGATATAACTAATTATAAATAACGGTCACCTAGTACATTTCTAGGTGGCTCTTATTTTATTTCATTTTATATTCATTTTATGAAAGGGTTTCATATTTATAATTATTTGTTTAACTGTATATAGTATATTGGAGTTAAGTAATATGTTTGTATTGTAAAAGGAGATTAAATATGTTGAAGGAAATGATTAGCACAGTGCTGCTAGGGACGTCACTATTGGTCATGGTAGGGTGTGGCAATTCAGCTGAACTAGATCAGTTAAAAAGTGAGAACAGCTCATTACAAAAAGAAGTTACACAATTAAAGGCAGATAAAAAGAATTTAGAAGATAAAATTGCTATGTATGTGCCAAGTGAATTAAAAGGTAAGCCGGTTACTGACCTGCCAGATCAACCTATGAAAGTTGGTAATTTTAGTATTGGACCTGATGATATAGGAATTACAAGAACTCGCATAGAATTGATAAATGTAACCTCAAAGACTATTGACGCGGTAGAATTTGTGATTTTGAAGTTTGATAATTTTGGTCGACCTGCTATTAGCCAAGGAGATGGAAATATAACATCCCCACTTACCTTACAAGGAGAAGCAGCATCAAATGGTGTATTATCTGGTGCATGGACATTATATTTATCTGATAGAGCTACGAAGGGAAAGATTATTTTAAAACAAGTACATTTTACAGATGGTTCTGTTTGGAGAAATAGTCAATTCCAAGAACAAGTAGATAAAGAAAAAGGTAGTTATAACTAGTTATACATGGAGAGAAGTATTGTATGAAAAGAGCAATTACTATTATTAGTGCGTTGATTATTATAATCATATCTATTTTTTTATATGGGCAAGCTAATATTGCTAGAGCTTTAGGGGGAATGTTTGGTGCTAGTCTTGTGGATGGATATATAGGAATACTTTCATCAGCTATTGGTTTTGTAGGAGGACTTTTTTTATTATTTAAATCTAAAAGTATGAGTGTTCTTACTCGTGTAGGCTTTCTATTAATAGTTACAGGCATATTAGATATTATTACAGCAACATTCTTTAAAGACTTAATGGTCTGGGGAATAGCATTTATCCTGTTTGGTTTATTGGTATTTTTTATTGGTCGGACTTTTAATAATCAAATTTCCAAACCTGAAGAGTAATATTAATAATTGATTAAAACATAAGTATAGAAAATTAAGTAGTTGATAGAAAACAAAGGAGATATATATGTTTAAAAAGAAGTCCATTATTGCTATTCTTATAGCTGTTACTGCTATCGTATTAGGTTGGTATTTCTTGTATTTTATAAAAACACCAGTATACTCATTAAATCTTGCTCGTGAATCCGTAGAAAAGCATGATGTTGTTACCTTTAAAAAGCATGTTGATGTAGAAAGTATCATAGGAGCTGGTTATGATGATTTTGTAGATGTACAAATGAATGATCCATTGATTAAAGATAATCCATTTAAAGGTTTTGCAGAAGTAATGCTTAAAGGCCTAAAATCTCAGATTGTACCAACATTGAGCCAAGAAATCTATAATGGTATTGAAAAGAAATCTGAGGATTCTAATCAAAATACTAAGTCTAAGGAAGCGGCCAATGAAGTAAAAGAAAAAACTGGTGTTAATGACCTTGAGTTTAAAAGTATTGGCTCTGCTACTATTGATGGAAATAATGCAATTGTACCGATTATTTTTAGCTCAAAAGATCTTAATCAAGATATTACATTTAATCTTCTTATGAAAAAACTTGAAGATGGCACATGGCAAGCTATTAAAGTTAATAACTTCAAAGAGTACCTTGAATTAGTTGATAAGGACGAAAAGAACAAAACAAACAAGAATTAAATATACGAAGCCAGTGCCTGATAATAGTTACTGGCTATTCGTATTGTATAAGTTTTTTTGTAGATATTTTATTTCATATGTGTAAATAACGGGAGGATTGTGATGAGATCCTTTATAAGTAAGTTATTGTTGTTATCTTTTTTTAGTGTTAGCTTAGCTCAAGGTGTAATAGCACATACTGATGATTCGGGTGTATTAGGTAGTTTAGAAAATAATCCTGATATATATGGGTATTTAAATAACTATAATTATTCATTAATGTTAGCAGACCACAGATATTCTCATCATGATATGTATATTTCAGCTGACAATGCGGTCATAGTTTCTTTATGGGGTAATAGATTACAACCAGATATCTATATTATAAAGCCCGGTTATGCTACTAATAAAGGTATAACTGTAGGTATGAGTCGAAGTGACGTAGAAGCTGCTTATGGCCCTTTACTGAAATATTCAATTTATCAAACCCCAACAGAACCTTATGGAGAGATATCAGAAGGATATGACAAGTACAAAGGTTATTATATTGGTGAATATGTAGGGGCACATAATAGTGGCTTGTCATTTGTCTTTAACAAATATACTGATACAGTTGTTTTGATTAGATATCAACAAAATAGACATGGTAATAGCCGTGTAATGAGTGATGTTGAGCGTTATAATCTATTACCTTATTTGCTCTAATATTATTATAACTATAAGAATTAACTATTATTTATTGCCATATATAGGCTATTGGGGAGATAAAAATGAAAGTAAAACTGAAGTTATTTGTTTGTATGTGTTTTAGTATTATATGCTTGTTTTCTGCACTAACAGTTGAAGCAGCTCAGATGCCATTAGATTTAATTATTCGCACATCTCAAAAGGTTACAGGTGATTGGTATGATGCTAATGGGAATAAGGTGTTAAGTATTTCCAATGGATATATTAATGGTTGCCGTATTGTTGATGGTGCTGATTTTGTAGGTGGCTATCCTGGGGCAGGGGTTTTTATTATTCAAGAGGCTCAAGGTAGAAAAGCAATTCATTTACAATGGTTAGGTAATGGTGAGCATAAAACCCTAATCATGAATAAAAAAGATCAATTAACCAATAAACTACAAAAAGTGCATTATGAATCTGTTAATGGCGTTTATTTAGGGATGAATCGACAAGCAGTTATTGACCTACTTGGTACGCCAAGCTCTATTGAAAAAATGCATAGTCGTGAAACTTTAAAGTATACGAATTTAGGACTTAAAGTGGTGACTGAGCATAATATGGTTACAGTTATTACTCTTACTGGTAAAGGTGTTCGCTTTACAAAATCTGGATTGAGTATCGATTCATCAATGTTAGATTATTACAACTTCTATCAATTTAATAGAATGCCATCTGAACTTTCAAAAGATAAATACCAAGGACCATTCTCTATCGGTCACGGTGAATACATATTCTTTGATGGTAAAGAGGTTTCATTGACTGTTCATAACACATAATGATGTAAGTTATGATTAGCTAAAGGCTCTACCTTATTTTGAGGTAGAGCCTTTTTATCTATAAACCATTAAATTATCGTTTCTGATGTTTAATGTTACAATAGGTATATATTACGTATCATTCTTAGTATGTACATAGTTTTATAGTAAAAGGATGTTGTATGTATAATGTAACAATTACGACGACAGGCATTTTTGATGAGATTCGTCCATATTTGTTCCCACCTATAGAGGGTTAAGAAGAGATTACGTTTATGAATGCCTTAGTGTATAGAGTGGATTCTGAGTCATCTTTTGAAGAGAGAGATGAAGGCGTACTCGCCTATGTGAAAGGTCGTATTCTCCTACCTTTGGCAAATGATCTGATTAATCAACTGTCTCAGGAGAAGCTACATGTTGATCTATATCCTACATTGGATAAAACGTTGGAGTATTTGAACTTCCTGATCCATCATATGACTAAGGCACAGGAGATGCTTGACGTCATAGAGATTACAATGGGCAGTTCTAATAGTATGACTGAGCACAAGGATGAAAGCTCTCCTACATATGAAGCTGAAGGTACTGAGTTATTAGCTAATTCAACAGTAGGTCTATCTGTCTATGACCAGATATATTGTTTGTTTGAAGCTTGCTCTACTGCTATTCGAAAGTATGGGGCGTACGGTTCTCTACTGCCTATCGTTGATGCTTTGGACACGGTTATCGGTGAGGTAGATATCGAATCTCCTGCCTCTTGGCAGGCTGAGTATGTGCAGCGGATATCTCACCTATCCAAATGGTATCGCATGTTGGCGCATGCTTTCACAGGCAATGATACCTATGAGCGGTTGCTGCAAGAGCTCATCACAGCTCAGGAAGAAAGTCCATTAATTCATGAAACATATTTTAATAACTATATTCGTGATTTGGACGGTCAGGACAATGTGTTTAATCTCGAGTGCTTGCAATATTTACTGTTGCATCATGATATTGAAACAGGTGATTGTGAAAGCTTCGAGCAGTATGTTCAGTCTATCGATCATCCGTATTTCAAGATGCCTTCCGAGGCATATGGCAAAATACATGGGCTCGTAGACCTTAAGTCTTGTGAGGATAGCAATGATATTCTATGCTTCTTTTAAAAGCAATCTATCGTTTCTATTTAGACCAATTAGACCAAAACCTATGGCAGGAGCTGTTGCGGTTGTGGTCTATGTATGAAAAACGAAAATTCCAAGATTATCACGTACAGTGGTTATGTGCTAAGTATATGGTTGTGCTCGCTGTTCACATGGGGGATCGGGAAGCGGCAGAACGCATCAAGCAGGATTTAGCAATAACCTTTGATGAACCACTACTACATAGACGTAATTACTCAAGCTCCTATCAATGGTCTCCACTTGCTTTCTACACGATGGCTCAAATTGACAAACCAGATTTTGAGGCTGTTATACAAGAGAATAAAGGGAAATTCTCCACTATTGATGAGTATAAAGAGTACTTTAATGCACATATGATGTATCTATATAGATAATTGCTAGTGAAAGTATATTTAACATCAATGTTTTATGTTAGGTTAATCCATAGGCACGTTCTCACGAGTGTAGTATACTAATACTAATTGCGAGAACGTGCTTATTGTTGTTTGAGAGGTGTTATATGAAATTAAAAAGTATATTGTTGGGATTGGCTGTAGCGCTAGCTTTTACCATGCCTATTTATGCGGCGCAGTATACTGTTCCTGAAGGGCAACCACCTGTGCCAGGGGCTGATGCAAGTATTCCAGATAATGCGTATCAGAACTATCGTTATGGTGATATTCGTAAAGCGCCTGATTTTGAAATACAAGAGGTACTTAAGCTCAGATATAAAGAGATAGATGAGCTTGTTCGTAATCGTAAGATAAGTCTAGAAGATGCAGAAGCACTTAAGAAAGTAAATGTTAAGTATATGGATTTGACTTCTCATGATTCTACGGTCATACTACTACATGAAGATGGCTTTAATGCTAAGATGACGGCACCTATTAGAGCTGTAACTGGGATATTTACTCCTTTAAAGTCTGATGGTATTACGTCTTTTGCTGTAGACCGTTATGCACTTGCATCGCTTTCAGGTACTATAGTAACAACTGAGGACAACTATAATGAAAATAGCGAATTGCGTAAAGGTATGTTTATTTATCCTGGTTTTAAATCGGCCTATTGGAGCATAAGTGATGAATCAGTAAGAAATGATAGTCCTATGATTTTAGCTTATGTTACATTTGATAGTGATTCTAATCGACATTATATTGTTGGATTAGGTAAATTTCACCAATTAAATGTAAAGGAACTAGAAACAGAAATGGCTAATGTCGTGATTCCTTCTATCCAGCCGTTAGATGAATTAGCACGTATTAGTGATCTTGTTAAATGGGATAATATTACGTATCGCTTGCCTAAAGGCATGATGTTGAAAGCGGAAGAAAAGGTTGATTCTGAGCATAGTAGGCGAGTATATTATGGTCAAGGGTTAGAGTTAGTTATTGATAGAGGTCCTATTGTACATGATGATAGTCCAATGAGTGGATACTTTAATCGTATTTTTGCGGATTATCTCTATGGTTCTTCATCACTTTTATTACGAGATATACCAATTCAATCGGCCATAGTCTGGAATAACGGTGTACCTACATATCTTATGGATCAACATAATCCAGGTAAACAATCACGTATATTCCAATTAATACAAGACAATCAGTATGAATATGATATGCATCTTACCTATGAGGATGGAAAGGCAAAATATAATCATATTGAACTACGCAATATAATGGAATATTTAGATTTTAAAAATGCTAAAGAGTTAAGAAGAAAAGCAGAAATAAAGACAAAGAAATAAGCAAAAGAAATACATAAAAGGCCGTACCTTTTGGTACGGTCTTTGCTACATTTATCTATATATTTCTATTATTCATTCCTTATTGTATCGCATATTAGTTCGTTCTATAATAGACTTAGGATAGTTAGATGAGGTTGGGCCTCTCTTCGTTTTTGAAGGGAGGGATAAGCCTATGAGTGATTATGAATTAATCATGCTCTTATTACAGGTGATAACTGTGGTTATTGCTTTTGGGGCATTAATAGCGCTTATTTGTCTCACAAAAGACAAATAGCCCTCCGTTGCCTAGTGTAACTAGATAACTGAAAGGCCATTTCCTAATCTTTTTTCAATTTCGAGATGCGCCTGACGTTACGACTCGTCTGACTATCTTCTTATATTATAGTAAGGTTATTATATATCGTCAAATTATGATGAACACGTGTATGGCATACAGTTTGATGAGGGTATTGTAAAATGAGAAAACTCCTATTGGCTTTCACCGATAGGAGTTTTTGGTTTTATAATTGTAATTGTAATTGTAATTGTATAGCACTTTTAGGCTTATTATTAATTCATAGATTATAACAAAGTGATTATATTTCTTTTACATCATCAGGTATAGCCGGAGGAGCCGGTGGTTTACCCATAGATCTTTCAATGAATACCACAGCCACAAAGACGATGAGGCTGACGATGGAACCAAAGATGATGGACATGATGCCATATGGATTGCCAACGAATTCCCAGTACACGCCTGCGATGGAGCCGAGCACGATGGACCAAATGCCAGCGCCAGCTGTTGCATTTTTCCAAGTGAGGCCAAGTAGGAATGCAGCGAATGGGCCAGCGGATCTCATGGTGAAAGCAAATACGAGCATTGGAATGATGGCTTTGCTTACGAGGGAGATAATGATGGCGATAATGCCGAGGAATAGTACGCATAGACGGCTATATTTAGTGAGCTGAGCATCGGTGAGGCTTTTACCAAAATGATGTTCCACAATATCCTTGGTAAATACAGTTGCGGCGCCTAATAGGTCGCCTGCGCCTGATGAAAGCGTGGCCGATACGACAGCGGCCATAACGAAGCCCGCCATTACTGGAGGCATGAGGTTAAGTGCAACCGTTGCCACCGCATTGTTCGCCTCGATGTTCGGAAACTCAGCTAATGCTACAAGGCCTAATACGGCAGGAACAAAGGCGAATAGAGCCATAATAATCCCGCAAATGATAGAACCGAGAACGGCCGTTCTTTCATTTTTCGCTGCGAAGTACCGTTGAACTGATTCTTGCCCAGTGGAGAAGGTCATGAAGTACATGATGACAAGGCCGATGATGGTTTTCCAACCCACCTTTGTAAAGCCTAGCTGTTCAGGTGGCAATTTTGTCACTACCGATTCCCAGCCACCTACATTGTGCAACACAAACGGCACCGCGAGGGAGAAGCCCCCAACGAGAACGAAGAAATGGATAACGTCTGTCATTGTTACGCTCCACATACCGCCGGACATGGTGTAAATTACGAGTACCGCACCGCAGATGAGGATGGCGAGCTCTGTTGAAAGCCCGGTGAGAACGCTAATAATGGTTGCCGTTGCTGTAATCTGTACGCCTGCTAGTGTAATTGTTGCCAGCATGGACAGAATGGAAGTAATGAGATGGCTAGACGCGCCGAAACGACGGCCGATGATCTCTGGC
>ERZ773073.309-NODE-309-length-27369-cov-3.497034_pt1 | contig 27369 bp, 30 predicted proteins | sample MGYA00580616_ERZ773073 | MGnify/ENA primary metagenome ERZ773073 (study PRJEB29015, sample SAMEA2737960) | human oral metagenome | biome: human oral; feature: human-associated habitat; material: dental | place: China | collected 2131 ...
AATAAGTCAGAAAACATTATAGAACAAAAATAGAACATACAATATTTTATTTCTGTAGATACATTTTTGATTGTAGAAAAACTATATAGACCTAAAACTTTCAGAAAGTACAAAGATTTCAATCACTACGCAGGCTCAAAAGGACTAAAGGAAACGTCCAAAAAAGGGGATCATAAAAATCAGACCGGCCACACAAAAGAAAGGGACCGCACATAACTAACTTACGAAATAAAACTAATCAATTTTTATCCATAGACTTAACGTCGCACAATATACCTTGTATTTGTCAAATATGTCGCAAAATAAAGTATATTTTATAGAGGCGGATAAAATAATACTTATTTTTTTGCAAGTGTTTGTTTTTTACAACACGGGTCTGCTAAAATGGCATTATGGAAAAACTAGCAGAATTTTTATCAACTACAGATGGTCAAATAAAAATCATTTTATTTGTTGCTGTTGCAACATTCTTAATTTGGCATGTTGCAATATACTGGGATAACAATAAGCAGTTAAACAAAATACGCGAGCTGATCGAAAAGTTATCTAAAGAAGACACTTCGGAACCTCGTAAGTAACGTTAAAATCTGTAGTTGATACTAAAGTAGACTCATCGATCTTATGGCTTAGACCAAAAATATCATATAAACAATTCTGATACTTTAAAGGTTTACGTAAGTTGCGTGACGACCAGTAACGCTTCCTGTTCGAAATCAGAACCATATCTTTAGTGATATATTTCGCTATATAATTTGCAACTTTTTGCTTGTCATCGTCGTCTACATGCTGAGCGTTAGTGAAACCATATCTAAAAGAGGTGACATTATACACACGTCGATTATTTTGTATGACATTAGTTTTTTTCATAGTAAATGGGGAATCAGCAACAAGCGCATGAAAGTGTATAGCTCCATCTTTGTGCTTTTCTGGGACTATTAGGTATCGAAAATCTCGAGATTTTCGGCGTTGACGCTCAAGCCAGCTCTGCATCTTGATATAACACATATCCAGATCATAACGGTTGACTTTTTTCGGAGAAAACGTAAACGTAATAAATAAGTTAAAATCATTGCAATGTACATAATCTTGAATTGTGCGTCTTGTGCGCCTGACTGAGACCGATAAACTCTCGTCATTTTGAGAGATTGTTATTTTTTGTTTTTTTGTTTTTCTCTTTTCTAAATCTATAGGGGTTTTAAAAATGGTTATTCTATACATGCTCGGATACTCCTTAATTACATCGTGAATTTTATGCATGTGATTGACGCCTTTTACCCCTATAAAGAACGGTTAAATGTTCTGGTTTCAAGTACCCTCACCGCGCCCCTGGCGCGCTTCGGGGACGGGTGACGCTTCCGGTGGTGGAGGCGTCCGCGTCACCCGTCTTTGTGCGATCCAATTGATAAAATATCAATCTAAACACACATGTCGATACGTTTACGCAACACCGCCTGAAAGCTTACGACGGAGAGTACGAACGCCCCACTTAGCTAGTGAAACTGCAAGGATAGTCCCTGCGATCACCATAATAAATGGGCCAAATTTCACAAACGTATCTACAAGCTGAGCTGGGTTAAAAGCTCCAGTCAAAGCTGTAATTTGTTCAGCTGACATGTATCTTTTCCTTTCTCACCTTATTAGAGGGCGTGACCCCCTGTTTTTCGCCGACAACTTGAAAAGTGTCATAAAGATCATAAATGTCGTTATGACGCTTCCATATGCAGACGTCGACGAGCGAGCCTGTATATTTATTCAAATTGTCGTCAAATTTAAGAGTTGAGCCATCCATCCAAAATTCAATTTGAATAGGGCCAAAATGGAAACAACGCACGACATAAGCGAGTTGTCGGCGATAAATTGTGTCAAGGTCTAACAATTCTTGACACGTTCCAACAATGCTAGTATTACGCTTACGTTGTTGCTGGATAGCTTTGCGCATTTGTGAACGGGTATAAGAATCGGTGTTGTCTCGCTCTAGTAAAACCTGGATCTCATCTAACGCGAAAATGGTTGGACGAGACTGACGCTTTGTCAATATCTTATCCGCTATCTCACTCTCTTGAATAATGTCGTCAGCATAAACATAATCCGTCGCGCTATACACGCGAGCATTCCACTTTAGCTGTAATTTTCGCATATATCGAGATTGAGATAGACTTTTACCGCCTCCTTGCTTGCCAGTAAACAGAACCATGCCAATAGGAAAGCCATTTTTTAATTTTCGACGTGGCTTTATAAAACTCTTGAAATCAATTTTTAATGACATTTTGAACCTCAAAATTACAATAGACACAACGAAAAGAATAGACATAATAACCATAAACATATAAAACCATTGATTGCTTAAAATGGTGTAACGAGCTTTCACACATCATCATGGTCTAACCCATGCCCAGACTTTTTTTATAATCTGAATTGTCGGAGATGCTGTGATGTATAGCGTAAATGCAATAAATATACAATTCCAGAGGATTGGATTAATTCCAAGTAAATAAACAATTGTCTCAGGTATCGAGTCAATAAATGTAAGAATTGAACGAATAGCAGACGGAATTACACCAATTCCTGGAATTTGCGCAAAAATCATATCAATCGGGACTAATACAATTTGAAGCGGTAGTATAAGAATTGTAGCTATTGTATGTATAATGTCACCAACATTCATATTATTTTACACCTTTTATTAGGTCACTATCACGATCATTAAGCCAGCTATTATACATACGAATAAACACATAAATTGCGGTCATTGCGAGCATAAAATTGACAGCTATAGACACAACTGGTAACTTTTGCCTAAGCAAAAGCGATTGCTGACAAGCCCATGTACCGTATTCGCTAATAGAAAATTTCTTATTAAAGATAATAACGTCATTTATACTTAAGCGACACGACGGATTTGCAGGTACGGCGAGCGACTTAAATAGACTTATAATCGACTGTATCATAGGATTAAATAAGCCAAAGCGTGTACGTTTATTAATCTCACAAGTCAACTGGTCAATAAAGATGTCACTTTTACAGACAGCTTCAGGTATTTTACACTTACCGTCAGCACCACATCTCAACTGAGATGTGTCGCCAGTCTCAGAACGACCGTCAATAATTAAATGAATCTCAGTTTTTGTAAAATCATAATCTTTAAACTTAACGCCTAGATCCACATAAAAGCAATGATCTGGTGTAGCTGGGTAAGAGGGGTAGCGATAACACTGCTGGACTTGATATTTGGCGGCCAAAAAGTAATCACCGTATTCATCGACAGAGGTAGTAAAGTCTTGGTCTTGAGGTAGAATCGAATATCCAACCTGAATTGGAGAGCCTGAACATATATTTAGCTTTAAATCATAGCCTTTGTCGTCACATTTAAAGAGTGACCACTGAACTTCATAGCTCACGACATTATAACCAGGTTCAGGCTCAAAAGTTGGCAAATCTTGAGCATAATCATGTGCGGTTATCGAACGGTCATGAAGCTGATAGGTAAATTGAGGTCTAATTTGCTTACGGTCTTTAATGTCGGCAATGATACGTTTGCCCTCATAACCCTCTGGATAATCAATACGGCCTGAGTGTTGAGTCAAAAAGACGTTAGCATAAGCACCATCTGAAGAGGAAACGATACTGTCTGTATTTATCTCGCGAGCAATAACGTATGGGGTAAACGGCTTGTCTGGCCAGTTACTGGAATAGCCTATAGTTATATTGTGAGTTGCGTTGACTGTTAACATGTTATTGCGCCAACTTAATTTAAAATCTCCGTCCGCACGCCAAAAAAGTTGAAATAATCTCGATACTTTACCGTTACTTTTTGAAGTTTGCATAGAAACGAACCATGAGCCTTTTTCAAGCGCAGTTTTGAACGAATCGAGATATTCCTTTTTGTAGCTATTCCACTTGTAGTTTTCGGGCTTACTTATGTAATCATAATAAGAAGTTTTAAAATCGACTTTTCGTCCTTCAAGATCCGGCAGGCTAGAGGAGTAGCCTTTTTCGTAATAGACATTGAGATCATCTGTCGTCTGATAAACGTTATCGTAAGCGGAGGAAGCGAACGATAAAACTGGCGACAGGGCCGACAACACGGTAGAGCAGAGCAATAATGACAACGCGAATAACGTACATTGCTTAATTTTTACTCTCATTTCTACTCCTATACCAATATTTAGGCAGAAACCACTGTAAAAATCGTACAATCCAATAGATTGCGATGAGGGCAAAAAATAGGGAAGTGGCAGCAACAATATACTCATATATTGCAGCTAAAATTACGTTACTAGGGGCTATTGCTAGCTGGTCAGAGCTTAATATAGTAGGATTGTAATTCATCATAGACCTCTACCTGACATTGAATCGATCAAAACACGTAGCCAGCTGAAAATTATAAAAACAAAACAAAGAATCAGTAAAACTGGTGATAATTCAATTATCACAGTTATTATTGCTTGCGCGAAACTAATCTTTACTGATTCCATATCGATTTTTATCCTTAAATAGATCCTGTTGCTTGATCAAGCAAAGTCATAATAACCTTATCCTTTTTGTCTAGCTTGTACTCGAACAAAAATGGAACATCGTTCAGCGTGCCCTCAAGAACGAGACGATCATATTTGACGATTTTGCCTGAGTCGTCAGTAAACTGACGCTCATCAATGTATATACGACTGAAACGTGATATTAGGTTGTCGGGTAGGGTAGTTTTAGGTTGTGAATCTGGATTCATAACACTCCTTATTTAATGATAAGAGAAGTATATGAATATGATTTGTGATTGTAAAGATACGTCGCACAATATACCTTTTGAGACATTAAATATATATACAAAAGATGAATCAGCATACGTCTAGCCTGAGTGCTAATTTTGCATATATGAATCACATGGGGGAGTTTGCTGCTTACCCGACACCTCTACCGCTCAAAGCTTGCGCAGCACTATAACTTTAGCTTACTCTGACAAAGCTCGTAGATCATACATATGTTCTTTTCTGGAATACTCTTGGCGTCTACCAATGTCTAGCAGACCGACCGTCTATATAGTTTTCCACAACGATATATTTGATTTTTTACGACTTATGTGACATATATTTGCTTTTTTTAATTTTTATTACCCCCTATCCTTTTTCCCTGCTTTTTTGACAATTTGCAATTTCCCTATTTTAATATGCTAAATATATTTTTGTAAATTTGTTGATAATTAGAACAAAAATAGAACATTTACCAATCGGCAAGGGTGTACGTTTAGTCTCTCGCCCCAGATCCGGCTACTTATAATAAGCCTTTCCACTAACTCGCACATCAAGGTATGCAGGGCTAATTCCACTAGCCAAAAGGTACCGTATCGATCGGGCTGCGTCCTCGGCCTGAGCCGCTGCCGGACGATCAACTGAGAATTTAATTGGGTACGGCACCCCGTCAACCGACATCAACAATTGACGCGTAGTACCTTCTGGCAGAACGACTTGAGTAGCACGATAGCCCTGCTCAGCAAGTCTACCAATTAGTCGCCCCATAAAACTTAGAAATCGGTTGCTTGCTAAAATACGATTATTACGAGTCTGGACGCCCGTCTGATCAAGCACCGAAACGGTTGGTGCGTCATAATAGTTCTTCTCAAATCCAATCCCCTTTTGATCCACGTACAGCCGAACATCTCCCGTTTTCCAGCTAACGACCGGCTTACGTACTTTTAATGATATCGTACTAACACCCAGGCCGCCGAACGACAAACTAGATGAAACTTCCTCTACCTCTGGTGCGCCATGTGTCTGCAGATAAATGGCTAGATTTTTAACATTTAGCGTTAGTCGGCTTCGTTCAAAGAAATGTGCATTCAAGTATTCCTGGATTTTCTTTTCATAAAGAGACTTATCATCCGGCTGGACAACAACGGCCTCCTGAAAACGCACATTTAGTAACGCGATGGACTCATACAGCAGATAACCCAAAAGCAAAGCGGCCACACTAACACCCAACCATACACCGAATAACTTACGACGATGACGCCTGAGATCGTGTGCTTGGACTCGAGCTGAACGTAGCTCATTAAAAGACTCGCTGGCGCTGGAAACATTTGACGATAAGCTACCTGTCAACGTCCTGTTACGTCGAAAAGTGTAGCGCTCATCAAGAGAATCGGCGTTTGCTCGCCCCTCTCGAACAACCAGACCGCTACGACGCGCTGGTACTTGTTGTTTTTTTCGCAATAGTTTCATAGCAGTTATGCTTCCCTGCTATTATAGCAGTCACAAGCTACTTTTTCACCGCAGAAACGATCAGTGTAGCCATGTCGCGTGCAGCATTCGGCTTAGCAAACTCATAAAATAACCTACTCATCTGTTTGCGACGAGTGTCGTCTGAGAGGATATTTATCACCTCATCAAGGAGTATATCGGGGTGCTTCTCTAGTTGATTTTCATCTATCACGCTTACAGCTCCCTTTTCGGCGTAGACGGCGGCATTCTTTAGCTGATGCCCTCCCGTCAGGTAGCCATTAGGCACAAGAATCGTCGGCTTAGCAAGCGCTGCAAGCTCAAGAATCGTCGTCGCACCAGCTCGCGCCACCACAACATCGGCTGCACCCAACATATCTGCCATACCCTGCCCTACAAATGCATGTAGCTGATACCGCTCATCGTTTTGCGGGGTCAAAGCCCTCATTTCGTCATACTGACCCTCACCACTTATAAGTACGATATTTGCCCGCTCCATCAGTTCATTGAGCATAGTTGCTACAGCCATATTTATACGTCGTGCACCAAGCCCTCCACCCGTAATGACAACAAGCGGTCGATTCGAGTCAAAACCAAGCGACCGCTTCACCTTTTGCCTATCTCCTTCGCTATAAGGAGTAAACTCCGCTCTCACCGGCACTCCCACATAGCGTGAGAGTGAGCTGGGGTATGAATAAAACTTCAGTGGTGCGCCAGTACCTATCCTAAAAGCCCAACGAGCAAGAATCCGATTTGTTAGACCAGGGTGAGCGTCAGAGTCATGAATCACGAGTGGTATTCTCAACATATGAGCCGCAAACCCAATCGGTAGGCAGACAAACCCGCCTTTTGTAAATACAACGTCGGGTCGCCACGCTATTAATTTAGCAAAGCTCTGAATCGCCCCAACCGCGACCTTGATTCCGTCGATTAAATTCGGCAACACGATCGTTCGAAGCTTGATAAGCTGCTGGATAAACGTCAGATGATGATACCGACGCAGTTTACCGCTCACGACAACATCGACTCGAATAGAATCATCAAAATGCTTCATGACACGCCTGGCCTGCGATTCAAACTTTCGATCACACCAAAACCTTATTTCAGTATCAGGATACTGATCTTTAATTTCCCGTAGAACGGCGACGACGGGCGTAACGTGACCCCCCGACCCCCCACCGGCTGCTAGTACTTTCATGAGTAGCCTCCTTTAGTTGAACAGGTCTATGACTGGTGTAGCGTGACAGCTGAAACGCAAGACCAAGCGCAGCACACATAAATATCATACTTGTCCCGCCAAAACTGAGCAATGGTAGCGTAATTCCTGTTAGTGGCGTAATACCTATCATTGACGCAATATTCATGGCGACATGAGCCACAAGCCACCCAAACACGCCCGCCACAGCTAGACGCATCGACATGTCAGGCAAGCGGTCAGATATTTTGAGCAAGCGGAGCAACAATGCGCTAAACAAGCCTATGATAATCGTTGTACCAATAAACCCAAAGATTTCCCCCATGATAGCAAAAATCGAGTCATTAATCGCTTCTGGTAGGTATCCCGTAGCTTGTATGCTCTTACCAATTCCTCGACCAAACAACCCGCCCGTACCGAGAGCAATCTTTGCATTTTTGATATGATAATTGTTATCTGACTCATTGGCAGCGGTCATCGAGGCGCTATCACCACCTATAAAAGTCGTCAATCTCTCCATACGGTGTGGTGACGTAACAAGCGCAATTATGCCGAGCACTACACATACAACTACAATTTTCAATAATATTTTCCAGTTCATCGTACTAACGATAAACATCGTTGCAAGCATCGAAAAAATTGCCAGCCCTGTACCCATGTCTTTTTGGATAACAACTACGATAAATAATGCCAAACCAGATAGACCCAAAATAGGATACAAAGTCGCCGACTTATCGTCTATTTTGCCCTCAGAATATCGCTTACCTAAAAATGCCGCCGTATAAATCAATAACGACAGCTTCAAAACTTCTGCCGGCTGAAAGCTTAGGCTACCCACCTGGAACCACCGATATGCCCCGAGCGTTGACGGCACGATGTGCGCGACATTACCAAGCAAAAACAACAGAAATGACAGTGCAAGACCAACGCATACTAGCTGAAAGCCATATTTGCGGAGTTTCGTAAATGGTACAGTTGACATGAAAATAAATGCCAGAAGCGCTATTGCTAGGCTAACCACTTGTTTGATCACAAAAAAATTCTCAGTATAGGTATTTGTGTTATAAATTCGATTCAAAAGATTAGCTCGCTCTGGCCCGATCGCATACATAACGACCAAGCCAAGTAGCATGAGAATGCCCATAAACAAAACTATTCTATAATCAGGTCGATGCCTACGCTGATTAGCGACATCAGTAGAGCCTTGCAAAAAAGTTGAACGCCCATCTCGTCGACGCGCAACACTCACGGCTAGATGTGCCCCCCAGTAAGTGCTAGTAGCAGCCCAATAAACCCAGCAACACAAGCAATCACCCAAAACCGCATAGTTACTTTTGTTTCCGGCCAACCCTTTGCCTCAAGGTGATGATGTATCGGCGCTGAGATAAATATCTTTCTCCCAAAAAATCGTTTTGCGGTAATTTGGATCAAGCTTGACCCCGCCTCAATCACAAAAATCATGCCAATTATCGGTAGCAGAAAGAGCGTGTTCGTCAACATGGCGACTACACCAAGGCTCGTCCCAAATGCAAAGCTACCGACGTCACCCATAAAGAACCTCGCAGGATAAATATTAAACCAAAGATAGCTCAACAGCGCGCCAACTACCGTGAAACAAAAACCGGCGATCTTTAGATGTCCTTGCAAAAGGGCGATCATACCAAATACCGAAAATGAAACTGCCAGGAGCCCTCCGGCAAGCCCGTCAAGTCCGTCGCTTATATTTACCGCATTTCCAGTTGACACAACGACTAGTACAAAAATAGCAACTATCCACACTCCAACCTGCCAATCACCCACAAACGGCACATGAATCGACGTATATCCAAGCTTTGCATAAAAGAACCAACCAAGAACAAGTGACATCAGAATAATCATCACAAATTTTAGACTAGAACGAAGGCCAGCAACACCCTTCCCCTGTCCACGGATATTGATTATGTCGTCAAGAAGCCCGACAGCCGCGCCACCGATCAGCGCGGCCAACGGCAATTGCGTCTGGGCTCGATCCCAGTTAAAACCAAGCGTAACGACAGATATAGCAATAACACCAATAATACCCGCCATCGTCGGGATATTACGAGTAAATTTATTCTGATGAAGTTTAGTAAATATCTGCAGTTTTTCGCCCAGCGTACTAGTACTTCGCTGTTTTTTCCAAAACTTATAACGGTAAGCAAAATATGTATAAACTGGCGTCAACACCATTGACAAAAGAAAAGCACCAATACTCAAGATAAATGTTGCATTAAGGTCAGTTGTTAGGTGGTGAATCGCTGCGTGGGGTGGAAGTTCCATAACCGTATTATACCTCTTTTTACTCTTTTGGTGTCAGCCTTAGGTAGCCTAACATCCAGTTTGATATTTCATTGAAAATTGGCTTTGCGTCGGCTCCACCACCCATGTTTTTACCAGGAGCAGATATTTCTACCATAGCTACATACGACGGAGTCGCTCCTTTCTCACCGCCATAACCAAGATACGTTCCGACCGTCTGATTATCAACATATTTACCGTTGATTATGGTCTGAGATGTTCCAGTTTTGCCTCCGACGAGATATCGCTCCGACCCGTCTCCTTTCGGATTGTATGTTGCATAATGCGCCTGGTGGACCATCTCGCGGATTGTCGCAGATGATGACGCCGATATAACTCCTGGGAATTGTCGTTTCAATGGCGCCTCTTTGAATTGGCCATCTTGATCAATTGACCCCGCAATAACCGTTGGCATATGATAGATACCGCCATTGACAATAGCACTAAAGCCACTGGCGACTTGCAACATTGTTACATCCATTCCCTGTCCAAACACCATATTACTGTAGCGGACCGCGTTACCCTGTACGTGATCAGGTGATATGACGACTCCAGCCGACTCGTTTGCGAGCTCCACCCCCGTTACCTGACCGAGACGAAAACGATTATAAAAATAATCATAGATCGTATTACGAGCACCTCGTGTAATCCTAGAGCCGTCGCCGAGTAGTTGCGCCACCGTTACGACCCCGGTGTTTAACGATAGATTAAGCGCCTTTTGCATTGTGATATCACCAGTATGACCAAGGCTAGCATTTTTGATCGTTATATCCTCAACACGGATCGAGTCAGTATTGTTGTATGTCGTTCCTGGGGTAATTACCCCCTTATCGATGCCCATTGCCATCGTAAACGTCTTTACATCTGAACCAACTTCATATGGATGAGTGATAACGTCATTACTTACTTGATCCTCGTCCTTTATCTCGTTTAGCTTACCTGGGTCATAAGTTGGCAGATTTGCCATCGCCAATATCTTACCCGTTTGAGGATCCATGACAATCGCACTAGCTTTTTTTGCACCGCTTCGAGCAAGCCCATCGGCAAGGGCCTGCTCTACCCTTGCCTGTACATTTCGGTCAATTGTCAGCACCATATTCTTGCCGTCAACAGCTGGCTTTTTAATATTTTTGTCAGAAACCGTCAAAGGCACCGAACGAACGTCAGTCACAGTCTTGAGTATGCCGTCTACCCCACGCAGCGTTGCATCATTCGCCTGCTCAAATCCATATTTGCCCTTTCCCTCTGCGTCCACAAAACCCAGCACCTGACTAGCTAGCTGTCCCTCTGGATAGACTCTTTGGCTAACCGCATCAAACCCAATACCAGGTAGATTCTCCTTTTTTAACATCTGCGCCTGCTTGCGTGAAACTTTCGTTGCAAGCACCTGGTAGCGCGATTTCTTAACGTCAAGGTATTTTGCAAAGTCATTCCGAGCGTTTCCTCCGGCAATTTTATTGATTGCCGTCACCACTGCCTGCTTATCAACTATCATCGTTGGGTCAGCCCACACCGTATAAACTGTCTCGTTCATCACCAACTTATGCGGAACTCCGCTATCCATCGTATATATCTCGCCTCGCTTTGCATGAAGTGTAAACTGCTTGATATGCTCACTGTCAGCCTGTTCAACATATAAAGCGTGCTGAATTACTTGGATATGAAAAAGCCTTACCACAAAAAGCGCCATCAGCAGAACGGTGATGATGGCAATATATTGCGCTCGACTTAATCTAAAAAAATGTAATTTCATGGAGAGGAAACGTTATTCACTGACAGAACGAGTATCTGTCGGGGTCGCCATGTTCTTAGCCACACTAGAGTTCTTCACTGATTGTAACGCAGTTAGTCGAGCATTTTCAACTTCGAGGTCATTCTTTTGTTCTGTCAGATTTGATATCTTGTTGGACACTTCATTTGCCGCATAGTCATAGCCCGATACGCGGGTCGCCTGTGTGAGGTAAATCAGTCCGAGAATAGTGAGCATCAGAGCGACCAATACGGTGTGAGTGATTGGACCAAGCTTGACAGCAGAGGCGAAAGCAACTGTATTCTGATTTCGAGACCAGTTGGTTTGGCGCCTGCTATTAAATTGTGTGGTTCTTGCGTATGACATTTGTGGTGGGCTTATTTTTGTTTTTTATTTTTTGTATTTACATGATTATAGAGCCCGCCGGGAGCCGCGCTACTGCGGCCCCGACGCCTCATTTTTTTAAAAGCGCTTTAGAAATATAGTCTTATTTGAAGCGAACTTCAACTTTGACTTCTTCTGAGGCGTTTTGTACTGGGATGCGAACTGGCATGTCCTTTTCCCCTTTCTTTTGTTTATTTTTTCACAGCGACACGAAGCTTAGCGCTACGTGATCGCGGGTTGTGAACATCCTGAGTGGCCCCACTAATCGGATGCTTGGTCACAATATCAAGCTCAGCTTCATAACCGCTCTTGGCTTGCTCGGCAAAATATCGTTTAACGATCCGATCCTCCAGGCTGTGGAAGCTAATGACACCAACCCGACCGCCCTTTTTTAGGAGCTTCGGTAGTAGCGGCATGACTTCCTCAACCTGGCGGAGTTCGTCGTTGACCTGGATCCGAATGGCCTGAAAGGTGCGTGTCGCTGGGTGGGTTTTTTGCCACTTACCGACATGAGATTGCCTGATAATATCTGCGAGCTGACCAGTACTCACGATCGGCCTAGAAGCGATAATTGCATCCGCATAGCGTTTCGCTACGCTTAGCGGTTCTTCGCCGTACTCTCGAATGCAACGGACAATATCACTACGTTTTGCAGTGTTGACAAACGTTTCGGCCGTATAGGCTTGACGTTTATCCATTCGCATATCGAGAGGACCATCGTGCGTAAAGGAAAATCCTCGTTCAGCTCTATCAAGCTGAGGTGACGACACCCCCAAGTCAAGCAAGATCAAATTATAGCTTCTCCCCTCCTCTACAAGCTGTTTGGCAGCGCTAGCAAAGTCGGTATGAAGCAACTGGGTTCCTTTTTTAGAAAATTCGGTCAGATGACTCTGAGCCATCTCGTCCCGATCGACTAATGTCGACTCAGTATAATTAACAGTTCGCGCAAAAATTTCCCGTGCGTGACCACCATACCCTGCCGTCAGATCGAGGTAATTCTCTCCTGATTTAGGATTAAGCGTCACGAGGACATCATTGAGCAAAACTGGAACATGAAGTGGTGGATGTTCTTTAATACTCATATGCCCCCACTATACCACAGCGTGGTCTTTGTGGAGGTCATACTCGAGATCACCAAACTGGCAGTGAAACTTTTTTGTTTTCGCAGTTCATAGTGTTTGTTTTTGATAAGTTATTGGATACGCATCGACGGGATCCGCTAAACAGATCATAACCAATTACGTACCCGAGAGAGACTTATGTGTTGTGAGAACACCCTAATCAGTGCATGTACTTTTCGGGGATTCAAATGTGAGGTGGAGTTTTTTGGGAGGTGTTGTGTTAGAGGAAGGTACGTTCGACTATTTTTATAGTGGATCGATAAACCACTGTCTCACTACCAGATTGTTGATCTCGAGGATATCTTTACTTGTTAATGTACTGGATAAAAAACAGATAAGTAAACTAATCTAAGCGCTGAACTATCAGCGGACGGCTACAACATAGATAAAGAGCGACCCTAACGACGTACTCGCTGGAATGTTGGGTTTCGTGTTTCTGCCCTATCATCGTTGTATTGTATTATGTTTGGTTTATGTTGTGGTGTTTGTGTGTGCACGTATTTTGGTTGTGCTTTTTCCACTGACCTCATCATACCCTTACATCGCATAATACTGCAATACCATTTTTTGACATATCTTCTCATTGTGGTTACGTTTATCCACAGTTTTGTGGATAAGTCAAATATATAACAGAGATGAAGTATGCCCCACACTTTTTATAGACTGTGGTATTTTTTGCTATATTACACCAGCGAAACAAGTGTATTAGCAACCGCTACTGGATTGTGGCGAATCAAGTTCCGCGTCACGGGGATATGCTGATCGACGGGGTTGTATTCGGCAATCTGTCCAATAAAGTTACCGCCAATCGCCTCATAGGAAGCAGAAGCAAGCGCCTCTGGATCAATTACAACAGGATACGCATGCTCAGTTTGGTATCGCTCTAGCATCTGCTCAGAAGGCATCTGATTGTTATATAGAACAACATCGAGAAAGCCACCTCCGCCAAATCGCTCAATCTCCGCTGCATGATCAGAAACCGTGAAATTATTTGTCTGACCGTCTTTTGTGACCAGATTACAAACATATACCACCTTCGCCTTTGTTCGTCTGAGGGCATCGCCTATCCCATCAATAACCAATAAAGGACCGAGCGACGTGTATAGATCGCCAGGTGCGATCACAACCAAATCAGCTTGTTCAATTGCCGCAATCGCCATCGGATTAACTGTCGGAATCGGGTCAAGCGACAAAGTAGCACGACGCGGATCGTGTTTGAAATGATCTGCGTCGATTACACGTTCGCCATGTAGCGTCAGGTCAGATTTACCGCCCCAACTCATAACCAGCCGAACATCATCAAGCGTCGCTGGTATAACGTTACCATTTACTCGCAAGATATCACTAGCCGTCTCGATAGCTTGAGCGAAACTACCTGTTGTTTTTTCGAGCGCCGTCAAAAAAAGATTGCCAAAAGAGTGTCCCTCGAACGTACCTTCCTCGAACCGATAGTTAAACAGATCTCGTATTCGTGGCGAGCCACTCAACGCCACCAAACATTGCCGCACATCACCAGGGGGTAACACACCCAGCTCATCACGTAATACACCTGTGCTTCCTCCGTCATCTACCATGTTGACAAGTGCTGCTATCTGCGAGGTGTGGTCTTTGAGGGCCGACAACAGCATAAAGCTCCCCGTACCACCACCGATCACGGCAATCTTCATCTCGCTAGGTGCAAATGGCTCATTCATCAAATTATCCCCTCATAGTTTTCAGCACTCGTGCAAACCACACTGCACTTGGTCTCGGCGTTCGCCTACCAGTCTTGTAGTCAACCTCAAACAGCCCAAATCGTGGCCAGAAGCCCTTATCCCACTCAAAATTATCGATTAGACTCCAGTGCAGATAGCCTATCACCTCTGCCCCATTTGTCATCGCCTTGTTGATACCCATGACCGTCTGCGTGATCCACCATTTTCGATATTCGTCCTTTGCGTCAGCCGTACCATTTTCGGTAATAAAAATTGGAAGCTGATATTTTTCATACAGTCGTTCAATCATCCGCTGAATATGCTCTGGCTCCATGCTCCAGCCTAGATCGTTCACATGATCGTTAGGGTTATGTACTCTATACCCATAAACGCGGTTACTAAAATAATAATTCACACCTATAAAATCACAATTTTTGACAACTTTTTTCATAAAATAATCATCGTTTAAGTACTGTATTACCGCCGCCGCACGAACGCTCAATGCCGAGTCATCGCCCGGGTACACATATAGACCATTATCACTGACCGACACCTTATATCGTCGGCTCATAGCTCGCAAACGCTTAGAGATGCGGTTATGCGCTCGCGCGAGGTTATTCATCACACACACTGTCTTTCTTAGACTCTGCACCTGAGGGGGCCACTTTGCTCGATAGTATGATTCGATTGCGTACACCTCTGGCTCATTGATGGTGATAACATACTTCACTGCCGACCCCAACTCCGCCAATATTCGCTCCGAGAAATTCACAAAATGATCAACATTCGCCCGTTTCTCAAATCCTCCAAGTTTGGCGAACCAAACAGGGAGCGTGAAATGAAATAGCGTTACAATTGGCTCAATGTCCTGCTTCTTTAGCTCTGCTAACACCGACTTATAGTGCTCTACAGCTTCAGCGTTCCAAACGCCCTGCTCAGGCTCAATTCGCGACCACTCGACACTAAATCGAAAAGCGTTCATATTCATCTTTTTTACAAGCTGAATATCCTGCTCGTAGAGAGTGTAGTGATTCGCTGCCTTACCCGAGACATAGTTGCTAGCTGACTTTGCGGCGCTACGAATATCAGGCCAATTCGCCAGATCGTCATACTGATACGGCGCTTGTGCGGCAAGCGATTTCGCGTTTTCGAGTTCCCACACGCTCCATTGATTATGATTTCCACCCTCTACTTGATGAGCGCTTGTCGAAACACCCCACAGAAATCTTTTCGGAAATGAGAGCTTGGGTCGTTGCGGCATATAAGTGTATTATATCAACTTATTCATATAAGACGAAAGGTGGTAACTACGCGCCAATCTCGACATCAGCAGAAGCGCCTCCGCTATCACGAAGTTCTTTTTTGCCCTTTAGCTCGTATTTAATGCCTGTCATATCGCTCGTCACATAGTCGTCGTTAAGTAGATTCACGAATTTTGCAGCATCTTTTGCGTCCATAATGATAATCTCGCCCGTAGCATCATCTGTCATGAACTCGAGACCCATCTCGTCAGCGTGGTCGACAACCTGGTCTTGGGTCACCATCGTCGGATCAACTTTTTGCAACTTGCCAACCAAGCTTGGTGTATCACGCACTAGCGAGTCAAACGTCATTCCATCAGGAAACTTGAGCTTAAAATGCGCTTCAATTTCTTTAATCTTCTCCTCGGCAACTGCAAATTTCTTTGCGTCATATCCAAACATACGGATAAACTTTGTTTCGCTAAACGCAAATATATCCTGCCCCGCTACTAGCACTTGATTATCGGGTGTAATGCGCAGGCCCGCATCAGCCGCAAAGGGCTGAAAAGAGTCGCCGTTGTACATCCAAGCAGTTGCGCCCTTTAGGACTTGTGATTGTGGCAAAAGCTTTGCGATAAAAAACGGCTCAGCGTCGGGACGCGAGAAGCGTGCAATGATACCCTTTACTTTCTTAAATTCATGATCGCCCTCGCGAAACACCTCTAGGCTTTCTTCGCCGTACATAATCTGCTCGATCACCTCCTGGGCGTGCTCAACTCGCTCCAATACCGTTCGCTCAAGCACATTATCCTCAGCGGCCGCAGCCTCAAAATCTCGGACCAGCATACCAGTTGCTGCCCCTGTTTGGACCTGGCTTATCATGTCATACAGGAACAGTACTTTGAGTTGGGCTTTTAGCTCTTTTGCGTAATTAGTTGCATAGACGGTGTAGCCTTTGGTAAAGAGAAAAAGATCAACCTCTAGGGCATCTTTGTGTGCGTCCGCTTGGTTGGCCCACAAAAAAATATCTGTTGGTTCTGGTTGTTTTTCGGTAGTTTCAGTCATATAACTTAGTGTACTATTTTTCTGAAAGTTTGCATAAGCTACAATAAACCAAAATTACAAAACCTCTAGTCTGCCTTGATTCATCTCTACGCGTTTTGTGTCTCCGAGATACTCTGCGTCTATCAAGTGCTTGTGCCCTATCGCCCGCATTTCATCAATAAACTCTGCACCTATGAGATTCTGATACGTGATCGTATCCTGTGTCTCACCTATAACTCCTCGCAACTGCCGAGCCAGCTCACGCCCATCTCCCCTGTGTTTTGAAACAAAATCTTCTAGCTGGACCGTCGCACTATCATACGTAATCACAAATGCCGGCTTAGTACCACAACGCACCAACACACACATCCATGCTTTAATATCTTTTCGAGGTACCACAAGCGTAAGTTTATCTACGGGGATACGTACGTCGTTTGCGTCATTAACATATTTCTCTATGTCATCCGCTGTATTCATAATCCGGCGCTCTAAGTCATCCATCTCGCTCTCTAGTGCAGCCCAATCAGTTGTATCCACGTGCGTAGCCTCAAGCCACAGCTTAGCAAGCGTCGCCCCCCCCCTGCTCATTCATTAATCGTGAAGTTTTACGACTTAGGCGCAGACCCCCCTTGCCGTCTCTTTCTACGTACTCATCGATATCTAGATCCATAGCACCCTCTAGCATATCAGCACGCTCAGGCTCGTCCACATCGCTCAAGAGACATAATGCATCATACACACCCTCAAGCAGCCGTGCCTGAGTGTAGGTGTCATAATATTCTTTGGCGTCAATGTTTCGCGAAAGCTGGACTACTTCGTACGGCGCCGGTTTATCGGGTACTGCAAGCTGTGTCGTTTCACCGAGTATCTTTTCGGGTGACGCGATAAATCCTGCCATATGGTGACGCGTTGACGGTATCGCCTCGATATCACCAATACTCCAAGATATACCCTCTTCACCGCCATTATCTTCACGATCCGATTTGCCCCCAAGGGCATGCGCGTTCATCAAATATCCACTCTGGAGGGTTTTGATGAGACGACTAGTGATCGAGCCGTGGAACAAAAAGGTGCCGCTTGGAAACTGCCTACGCACAGTTTCACGAGCAGAGCCTGAGGTGTCAGTAACATCAACCACTCTGTCTCTGCAGGCCTCGATCATCCTCTGCTCTATTTCTGGTTTAAGCGGAATTGCTGAGGTAAACGCCTCAATCGGCTCAGTGAAATACCGCTCCCTCTTACGCCTCGCTTCTCGAATCTGCTGTATATATGTGGACAATGCCGATGTCGCTACCTGCGACAAGTCACCATTGGCATCCTCGATTTGTCTACGCACTTCAGGCGAGGTGTCTTCGTGCTGAGCAATCAATTGATTAGGTGTTTTTGGACGTATTTTCATTTTTGTATCTACAAGATATGGCACTATACTATCATATATTTAATAAAAAGTCAACTTAGAATCGATAACACCCAGAGCCTTCTATTGATCTACCGACTCAGTGTAGACATTAAATTGCTTCAAGGTCCTTAATACAACTACAGTTTGCACCAGCGCCAAGAGTCCCACTAGTACTAGCGCCAACCACAACCACGTACCGCCAAATACACGGCCAAGCTCAAACCCAGACGAGGGGCCTACGAGCCCATACACAAAATACTGTATCGCCTGTAACTTATCCGACAGCAACCAGCCCAATACCCCAACCAACAGATAGCTAAATACATAAACCGTAACTGATGATACGGTAAATAATATACCAAAGTAAGCCGTGTAAACACCCGACATATGCCACCTTTTCATGCCCAGAGTGCGTAGTAGCACTATCTCTTTACCATCATCTGTTACGAGATTGATATACGTCATACTGATAACCACCAGAGAAACTAGTGCAACGATAATAGCAAGACTCACAGTGACGTTGGATATTTTTGATAAAACATCTGTAGTGCTGATAATGTTTGTACCAACCTCACTCAATCGATACGCACCCTGTGTACATCGCTGGCTGGCTGTCGGACAGCTAAACTTTTGATAGGTTTCTATAAGATCTTTCTGGCTATCAAACCTCTCAAGCGTCATCTTGTGACGTGTACCCATAGTAACTGTGCTGCTTGCGATAAACATATCTTGGTTTAGCTTGGCACTAGACGAACCAGCAGGGATAACCGCTGCATTAATAGTGCCCGCTCGTAACATCGAAAACATCGACGTTAGCTGGTCCGTCGTTTGCGACGCATACCAGGAGATATCCGGCAGAACACCAACTACCCTGAAGCGAACCTTCTGTACCGAGACTTTAGTGTTTGAGCCTAGTTCATTAGCAATTTTCTTGGACACCAAGTCTTTTGTATCCGCAAGTGAAGCGCAGTCAGTCCTGGCTAAATTTGAATTGCTCTTTTCGTCAGCCAAGGCCTGTTGTAAGAGTGCCATCTCGTAATCACTTCGGAAACAAGCCTCTACCGTCTTGCCAGACGCCTGAGTAGCCACCTGTCTAGCCTCTCTGATCATATCCTCAAAATTATTTGTCCTGCTTATCTGCGAGATCAGTCCTATCGACCTCAGCTCTGACATAGGCAACAAGATCGGTATTTCATCCGCCGAAACGGCATTAAGTGAAGTAGTAATGTATGGCCTCAGGACAGATTCATCGAGAATCAATGGCGCCTGACTAGAAAAAATATCACTCTGTTTTTCACTATGGACAATAGGGTCTCTACCGTTAACATACATGCTCAAAAAACCACCACGAGGTATGGCTTGATAAATACGGGTCGATTGCGACGCCAAACCCAGTGGCCGTAGACTACCCTCTCGATGCTCGCTTGATGCTCGATAATTCTCTACCGCCCATTTACCGATTGAACCATTTGTCTGCACCATCTCTCTGCCACCCTCGGATACGATGGGATTCTCAGACAGAGTGAGCAAACTAGGATCTACTCTACCCGAATTAGCATCTATTATAGACTGGATATGTTGGTATTTTTGTTTTGCTAGACCAATCACTTTATTGTTTGTTGCTAGCTCACCCTCATCAATATCTTGTCCTGAAAGTAGATAGTAGCTACCTTTGTGCATCGCCTCATTTTGTGGAACAAAAAATGAACCAATCACACTTCCAAATAACACAGCCAACCCAACGAGTAATAACGGCAAAGCCGAGAGTAAGATAATCCGAATATTCTTCTTTTTGTAGTAGCGTAGCTTACGACCAACAATTAATTGAAATACCTTCATTCTATTCATCTGCCCGCAACCTTCCCTGATCAATCCTAACCACCCTATCAGCTCGAGAAGCTATCCTTTGATCGTGCGTAACCATCAGAACAAGTCGATCCATCGTATGAGCGACTTCGCTCAGCAGGTCGATCACCTGCTGCGCTTTAGGCCAGTCTAGATTACCAGTCGGCTCGTCGGCCAGAATAATCTCTGCATCACGAACAAGCGCCCGCGCCACCGCAACCCTTTGCTGCTGACCACCCGACAATTCCGATGGAAAATAGCTAGCCCTGTCACCCAAGCCTACCAGATCTAGAGTTCGCTCGGCTTTAGCACGAGACCCAGCCTCATCAACACCAGGCATCAGTAGCCGACCGATTAGCACATTGTCATAAACACTCATATATGGTAACAACTGGTAGTCTTGTGAAATATAGCCCACAAGCGTACTCATATAGGAGCGAAATTTAGCTAAAGTTACCTCCCTAGAAGACTTGCCGTTTACAACAATCTCGCCTCCGTCAATCGTATCAATACCAGTAATCAACTTGATTAAAGTCGTCTTTCCCGCGCCGCTCTCACCTACGATCGCCACCAGTTCTCCTGATTTTGCAGAGAACGAAACATCGTCGAGGACAACAACATCTTTGCCGTCTTTGTGATACCTCTTATCGACGCCCCGTAGTTCAAGCGTTAGCATATATCAATATTTTAGCATGATCATTATTGAACAACATCTTCACCGAAATGCTTCTGCAGGCGCATTTTAATACTACCCTCATGACGACCGAGCTTTTTGCTAAGACTTTTTATGTTACAACCATTTTGGAAATCTTCCTTGAGCGTTGCGTCATCAGAATCAGTCCACGGCATGTAAGCATTTGGATATGTTTCGCGCATTTTGGCGATCTTTTCTGACCAAGTTGAACCAATCTGTTTCTTCTTTTTCTCTAAAGGCTGATTGTTACGAGAATTAGCCTGCACCTCGAGATAAGCAAATCGTTTCGCATCTTGAGTAGCGCGATAACGCAATTGCTCATCAATCATGCGTGCATCATCGCTCATTACAAGAGCCATTCGATTAATGCCAGCGAGATATAGGTTATCGATATCCTTGACTCGTGAAAGCGCGACATATCCCATTCCAGGCACAAACGCTTTGCGTAGGTCAATCCGCGCCATATCAAGCGTCATCCCCTGACTTTTGTGAACTGTAATCGCCCAGGCAAGCCTGAGTGGAATCTGACTGATACTAGCTCGCTTTTTGTCGCCATCTCTTAGCTCCCAGGTATCTGGTTGCATGGTCACAGTTTTGCCATTTAAAAACTCGACAATTGGATACTCCGTCGCCGGCTCAAAATCAACAACCGTGCCGATACTACCATTTGCATATCGACGATTCATATCATTTTTGACCGCCATGACAAGCGCCCCTTGCTTGAGCGTCAGAATCGCTGGCGCAAGCACCCCACGCTGTAGATTCTCGACATAATTTGCACTTCCTGTACTATGCTGCTGATAAATCAGCTCATCGCCGTCAAGCTTAGCAAGTTGCAATTCGTTGATACGATCCACATCTACATTTGTAGTATGTAGCTCGGTTAATTTAGCATCCTCAGGCGGCTCTACATCAGCCCGAGCGAGTAGACATTCAGCGTGTCGACGCCTTAAATTATTTGTCCTCATACTAGTCAAAATGTCGAGTAATTCATCACCCTCTTTTTGCCGAAATTGTTGGTCAAGATAAATAATAACCGGGTCGAGCTCCTGCCATACGCTACTATTTACGACAAATCCACCCTCCCTACTGCCATCGCGGTTAACTGGCGGTAGTTGAAAAAAATCTCCCGACATAACTATCTGGATACCGCCAAACGGCTCGTCCTTTCGTCGAACCAGTCGACAAACCTCATCAACCATATCAAGTCTATAATCATGAAGCATTGAAATCTCATCGATGATCAATATATCAGTTTTTTCAATAATTTCACGTCGACCCTTTGCCATATGCTCGACAAAGCCATTACCGATCGCGTCACTTACACCTATCCCCGCCCAGGCGTGAATTGTTGTGCCGCCGAGATGCGTCGCAGCCAGCCCCGTTGTCGCTGTTACGCTAACATGCTTGCCGTCGTGTTTTGCAAGCTTAATAAACTGGTTTAGCACAAAAGTTTTACCCGTCCCAGCCGGACCAGTCAATAACGCGCTCTGCCCAGAGAGCAATACCTCAAGTGCTAACCCCTGATTCATTACATATAGTATAATCCCTCCATAAGGAAAGGAAAATAAACTACTATGTTTTTTGGTCTATTTAAGAATAATAAAGAGCCAAAACCAATCACGATTATTGGAAAATACGAAGGATCTCACCCAAAATTTTCACATTCAGTATTTAACGCCAACCCTAAATGCGATGAAGACGGCGTAGATTTATCTTTTAACAAAGGACGGCGGTTTCTCGCCAAGCATTTAGCTGGAGCGGCGGTAAAAAAGAAAAAATATGACAGCGGATTTTATATTCAAAATACCATATGCACGAAGAACGACAACGTAGAGCTTTTAGAAAAACGTTACTCAAACACAGAACCCATGGAGACGACCGTAACAAGCCTTGAGAACATATCTCATGCATCAAAATCGACGAAGTTTAAGAAATGCGTTCTTGCTAGGTTATCTTTGGAGCCTGCCAAATGAGCCTCTCGCTTCGCCGAAAAAAACCTATAAACTCCGACAAATCCGCCAAAAGCCTCAAACAAATCTACCAGGAGAGTAAAAATAGACCACTCACCAAAAATAAAAAGCGAGGCTGGCTTATTTTTGGCGGCGTTGTTATTTCCTTTGCCATTATAGTACATGTTGGCAACATCATGGAGCAATCCCGCCTCGAGAAGGACAACGTCCCTATTGTTATCTCTGATGTGGAGGAAAATATCAAGCTTGATTACAACACCGACAAACGCAAAATTTCTGCCAAAATATCAGGCGTTAGTTCATTCGCTGAAGTAAAAGTTTCAGGTAATAAAACCAGCATCCGCGATCGTAAAGACGCGACGGGTAGTATTAAGTATGAAATCAAAGATATTAAAGAGGGCGACAGCAGTATTTCCATCTCCATCATCGACGGCAAGCGTCACGGCGATAAAACCATCAAGATTCACCGCCAAACGAGAGCCGATTATGACAAACAAGAACTAGAAAAAGCCCTCAAGCGCGCTGAGGAATCGGTTAAAAAAGCTGAGGAACAATCGAGTGACGACAACATCTCCCGCGCCAAGTCAGATATCAATAAATTGCCAAACGACAAGCGCACGCAACTCTCTGAGCGCATCGCTAAGTTAGAAAAAATCCTGCAGGAAGAAAAAGAACGCGCCGAAAAAGCCAAGAAAGACGCCGAGGAGGAGAAAAAACAAGAGGAGGCGGCCGCTACCGCAGCTAAAGCTCGACAACAACAAGCACGGTCGCAGCCGGCATCCCATCAGTCCGCACCCTCCCCTGCTGCTCCGCAACCAGCTCCAGCGCCAACAGCACTCCATTTCCGCAATTGCAAAGAGGCGCGCGCCGCTGGCTACAGCCATATGCGTCGCGGCGAACCGGGATATTCACCACATCTCGACGGCGATAATGATGGCATCGCCTGTGATAAGCACAGATAAAAGCAGAGGCCCAGCCACACTCCCTACAAATAAGCGAAATCGATCATCCATGACACTTCGCCAGAGCCATTGCGTAAGCGTCAGTCGTCTTATACATGCTACGATCACTATCGCGAATAAACCCGCGGAAGTGGCACTGTGTACGTCATTTAGCCTAATCGCGAGTCTTATAGGTTTTTTGTTGTACTATTTATCCCAGGTAAATCCATGCCCAAAATGGCCATACCGCGCCGTCTGCTCAAATTGAGGCTTATCGAGCTTGAGGGATTTCACAATACCGCGAGGACTGAGATCATACCCCTCGACACATTTTTCGACACCATCGACAATCGCCGTCGCCTCAAGTGGCTGATCGTAACCAATCGCATAAGCCAGATAGACATACACCTCTTTTGCACAAAAACGTCTCAGGTAATCTACAGCAATTCGTCGCGCCATATAAGCCGCACTACGGTCGACCTTTGTTGCATCTTTACCGCTAAACGCACCGCCACCAATCGGTATACGAGGACCATAGTTGTCGACGATCAACTTACGTCCAGTTAGCCCAGCGTCCGCTTCAAAACCACCCTGAGACCAATCTCCAGCTGGGTTTATGTGCAGCCTCGGTGCGTTGCTTCGTCCTTTTTTAGAAACCTTGTCTACATAGCTCTGCGTGCGAATCCATTCTTTTACCGCCTGCTCCAGCTCATCGTGTGAAGCGTGCTGAAAACTAGCTACAACCGAATCAATCTCGCCGTTACGTAGAGTCACCTGAGTTTTACCATCATACGGCCACCTCTCATAGAGATACTGGTTTAGGTTACGAGCAAGAGCTGTCTCGAGAGGTATCATCTCTGGCGTTTCATTCGTCGCGTACCCCACCATAATTCCCTGGTCGCCCGCACCACCAGCGTCAACTCCACGAGCAATCTCAGGACTCTGTTTGACAATATGTTCGATAATTTCAACATCTCCAGCAAGTCGCTTGACGATCGGCACCACATCGACGTATTTACTCGCAGTTACCTCACCCGTCAAAAATACCGTCCCATGCCCTCCACAGACCTCGACTGCAACACGCGCTTGACAATCGACCGCCAGGTAGGCATCCAGAACAGCATCAGAAATCTGATCACATATTTTATCTGGATGTCCTGGACTAACACTCTCAGCAGTTCTATAGTGAATATTTCTTTGTTCTGACATAATTAAAACCCCTTTCATCTACCCCGCAGCGTAGATTAAAGGAGTTTCACTTGACACTCATTTCGCATCTATCCCGCTTCGGGTTGGACTTAGCACCGTTGCTATAGTAGCCGGTTGCTGGCGAGTCATTGGGCCAATCCCTCGTCGCTCTCTTGATACTTATATTGTTAACGTTTTTATTGTATCAAAAAGTTATTCATGTTGCAAATAAATCTACATGAAAAGAAAGAATGTCTACAACCTAGCGCCCCCTCTAGCTTTGTTTGCCCACTCATCAGCCAACTCGTTACCCTCATGACCCACATGACCACGCAGCCAGACTAGCTTCGCACGCGAAGTATTGTATAGTTCATAGGCTTCCTGAACAAGTTCCAGATTTTTAATTGGACCACCGCTTTTTTTCCAGCCCTTACCCGCCCATCCAGGCGCCCATTTGGTTATCACATTGATCCAGAATTCACTGTCGGTACGAATCTCACATTCCTCTCCACCGGCAAGCTTCAGCGCTTCAATAATCGCATATCCTTCCATACGAATATTGGTAGTATCACCCTCTTCGCTGCCTAGGGCGGCCGGCCTGCCGTTTTCAATTACGGCATAGCCACCTGGACCGGGGTTTGGACTTGCGCTTCCGTCAGTAAAAAATATTCGCATCAATTTTTCCTTTTTAGTATAAATCTCCTTTCCGTATCATACCATGAGCTTCTAAGTGTCACTATGAGTCTGTCAATATCAATCCCAGAGTGCCAAAAACTTAGCCAAATAATCCCTCAGCTTCACAGATCAACAGCGTACACACACTATATATAGCGTGCCCATATATAGCGTTTATGGTAATGTGGAAAAATTATGCACATACCCACACTAACACTAGACTAGTGTTATTTCTACTAATGCTTGAGGCAATACGGACTCATGTGCCATACTTGTGGATACAATATTGATATAGAGAGAATTTCATGTCTGAATTAAGCCGACCAAAAGTACAGCTAGAAAGCCCGTTTGGCGCTCCAACGCGCGAAAATATCATCACCAACGTAGCCTATGCCTTATTAGCCATGCGAGACAGCCTAGGGCGCGGGGAAGCTCCGTTTGCTAGTCACCTACTCTACACACAAATGCTTGACGACCAAAATCCTCATGAACGGGACGAGGGTATTGAAGCTGGGCTCGTCATCGGTAGAGACGCGCAATTTACTGCTGTGTACAGTGATTTAGGTGTAAGTCGTGGTATGGAATATGGAATTAAACGCGCCGAAAAAGAAGGTCGTCCAGTTGTCTGGCGACGACTATACGACACAGCCTTGACTGCACTAGAAATCGAGCGCATAGTTCGCGACAAATCGCCGCTTCCTTTAGATGTCATTGGCGACATATATGCACGCTCTCATGAAAACTAGCTTAACCAGTAGTCATACGGTTATTGTATATCTGTTGCCATTTCGTATGAGCTCTATAGGCGCGTAAGGGTGCATCCACCTCACTCTTTTGCAGCAATAGCTCTTCTGGGTCGACAAACTTTACTTCATCGCCGCCCAGAATCTGCTCAATCCGCGCTGGCGCTGCCTCTACTTGCTCGGGATAATACACATCCAATTGGAAGCCCTCGCCGTGCTCCTGGGCGTTATGCGTCTTCCCCAGCACCAATACGCGCTTACCGCTTTCTCTGAGCTGCCGCGCCATTTCGCGGCCAAGCCCGCTCGTCCCACCAAGAATAATATGCATATGGTTATTATAGCACGCCGGTCTCACGTATCATAAATTGAACACTTAAAGTCTGAACGAACTCCGCGGATTTCTTCCGCCCGATCAAGAATCGACCTGGCAATGCCTTTCCAGCCGCTCCTGCAGACGCTCGTGAAAATATTTTGCGTATTTTGCCTGGCTATCGTCAAACAAATCAAGTTCATTCGGATCAATAAAGCGCATATCTTCGCCGTCAACGCCGATAGAAAAATCATAGTCCTCCGGTTGAACCCAGCAAACAACATACACCTGATACGCATCAATTCCCTTCAGATACATCGGATCCGCCACGTCAATCACATCAAACGTAAAACCGCCGCTATAGCCAACTTCCTCCTCTAATTCACGCGCCAACGCCTGCTCAAACGTTTCGCCAAAGTCAAGTCCGCCGCCAGGCAAACCCCAATTAAGACCATGCTCTTTAACTACCAGCAGCTCGCCGTCATCGTTATAAATCACCGCTTTAATTGACACGCGGAACAAATAATCCTGCCGCATTACACCGTCAGGCTGCGTCGTAAAAATATGCCCCTCAGCCAGCTTTTTATCTGTACTCATTAGCGTATCTTAACATAATAATTTGACAAAGATCAAACGCGTTTCGTCAG